>FRDC01001965.1_pt1 | contig 128974 bp, 131 predicted proteins | sample 1106171 | NCBI WGS metagenome assembly FRDC01 (sample SAMEA3930566, study PRJEB13176) | freshwater metagenome | biome: Drinking water system; feature: drinking water; material: water | place: Singapore | collected 2014-12-20 | reverse complement strand
TCCACATTTTGCAACAAAAACTAGAGAGATCCCAGCTTTGTTTTAACAAATCAAAGACTCTCATTTTTAATCCGTCCCCAGTCGTTTTTCAGTGATCACGACTAGACAAAAGACCAAGGAAAGGAAAATACCCACCATAGGTTCCAGATTAACTAAATTTCTATTTCAAACCGATACAAAGGTGGATGAACATAAGTCACCTTTTAGCGAACTTACAAATCAATGGCATATGTTACCTAGGAGCCATCCCACAAAAAGAAAAATTTGTACAAGTTGACCTCGGAGAAAACCTCGTCGGCGAAAATGATGAAAGCTTTGCGCATATTGCATCATCTCTTATCGAAAATATAGAAAAAAACAGTACAGTTTTAGTAACAAGCCCAACCATTTCAAGTGGAAAAACTTACTCTGCCGCTAATTTAGCACTCGCACTTTCCAAGAAAAATCGCATTGGGTTGATGGATTTAGACCTGCGCCTACCGGCGATCAAAACTTACCTTAGTCTTCCAAACTCGCAAATGGACTTTGAACCTTTTTCTTATAATTCAAATCTCGATGTTTTTTATAACACCAAAAACCATGAAGACCCGACAAAATTTTTAGAGAGCACGCAGCTAGGAAAATTTATTACTGAGAAGAAGTATAACTACGACTACTTGATAATGGATAGTCCCCCACTCTTAGAAGTTCATGACGCCACTCTGCTTGCGCAAAAATCCGACGCCGTACTCCTCGTCTTAAGGTTTGATGAACCTGGACTAAAGAACATTCCTCAGTTTCGTCAACGCTTGTTTCACAGCCATCCAAAACCGACTTTTGCAGTTCTCAACGGCGTTGAAAAAACACGTCGACGTTCGGCCTAGCGCAGGTTTCCATTTTTTCATAAAAATTTGCTCTTTGCGGAGATAATTTCATTGTCATTTGTTATACTTAAACAAACTATGTCACGAAGAGTTAGGGACGACTTTTCTAAGCTTCTTTTCATGTTCGTTTGTGCACTTCCACGTGTTTCATTTTCCCAAATATCTGGCCCTATCGACTACACTCATGCCAGCGAAAACTTGGCCGAACTGTTTGTACTTTCGACAAGCCATCAAGCTGTTCGCCCCACCGATGACTTTGGAAAATTTTGGGGAACTTACACGCAATCTGAGAGTTGGTCGGAGTCCTATTCCATCGAATACGGTATATCAATGCAAATTATTCCACTTAATCAAACCTTACGAAATTCTCTTTTGACATTCGATGTCCCCGAAAGTCAAATCCCCCAAAATATCTATGTGCCACGCTTTCATTACATGCTAGGAATTCGCAAAAATCTCGCCGTTGGCTTAAATGCACTTTACTATCCCGACTGGCAGACGATTGGCGTGGGGCTTACCTTTGCATACACATTTTTAGAGTCCAATCACTGGTACACTGGTTTACTTTTAAACTACGGCGGCGCTTGGAAAAATAATTTCATGGATATTTCGTCAGGTGGCGTGGCACTTGTCGAGACATATGCCATTAAGAGTTTTGAAATTTATGGCGGTATTAAATATATTTTCGGTACCGCTAATTTCGTGGCACCACCAAATCAGCAAAGCTTTGGAAAGATAAATTATGAAAGTGAATTTGGATCCTCTTATTTAGCGGGAATTTCTTTTAATTTACTGCGTAACCTCGGCGTCTGGGACGAGACCGTCACCTTCACCGGCCAAGTCGAATTTGAAAAAAATCTTGATCCCAACTACATCGTAAAACTCACCTTGAAAGTTCCGTCACATCGGTCTTACTCTAAGCCGCTTACAGGAAGTCAAGGACTCATAAGATGAAGCCATTCTTCTTAATTTCAATTTTATTGGTTTTATCAAATTGTGGTGGTGGCGGCGTTGTATCGCAGGGGTTCGGTCGTCCCCCCGTAGTTATTACTTTTGAAGCCGCAACGTTTGACTTTGGATTGGCGGGCACTGGCACCACCGCAACTGGCACTGTTAACGTCACTGTGGATGGGGGTGTTGCGGCAACCAACATCAATGCAACAACTTCGGCTCCCTTCGGACTTCTTGGCGGAACTTATCCCGGTACAGGGGGAACATGTACAACAAGCGAACAAAATAGCCATTGCACGATCGTTGTCAGTTATTCACCCGTTGTTGTGGGCTCAGATTCAGCAACACTCACTGTAAGTTACAACGTCGGCTCCACCACCTATACTTCTACGATGACTCTTACTGGTTATACCCAAGCCGTTCTCACCATCAGTGACGGGCCAACCTACGATTATGGAATTAAGGCAGTTGGTAGTGTGACGGACAAAGTTCTCACAGTTTCCAGAGCTGCCGGTGGCGCCACGGCAACGAACTTGGGTGCACCCGTACTCTCCACACCATTTTCATTTAAAGGCGGTACCTATCCTGGCACCGGCGGAACGTGTTCGGGGACTCTTCCCAATTCCATCACTTCGTGTACGATGGTTATCACTTACAACCCAATGACCCTGGCCGCGCATTCAACAACACTCACACTTTTTTATAATGACGGAATTAGTAACACATCGACAACCCGAACTATTGCTGGGACAGGTGTGCCGCCAGCTGTACTCACCGTATCGGATGTGGCACCTCCTGCTGCTTACAATTTTGGAACACGCGCGGTAGGTGCCATTGTCAGCAAAACGTTCACCGTCACCTATGCCTCCGGTGGAGTTCCAGCGACAAGTTTAAGTGGTTCGGGACTGGCAACAAATTACGTATTTCGGGGTGGGAGCTACCCCGGCACAGGCGGAACCTGCGGCACAACTCTCTCGTCAGGCACCTGCACAATCGTCATCGAATTTCGTCCGCAAACAGTCGCGACACACGATGGCACAATGGTCTTTAGTTATTTCGATGGTGCATTTCCACAAACAGTTTCTAGAAATGTAACAGGCATTGGAGTTCCACCAGCAGTTTTATCAGTGAGCCCAACAACATTTAACTACGGCCTGGTACGCACTTCACAAACTCTGGATCAGAGTTTCACGGTGACTCACACCTCGGGCGGAGTGGCCGCGACAGGCTTTGGCCTCACGGGAATTTCTGTTCCTTACGTTTATCCTGGTGGCTCATTTCCTGGCACTGGCGGCAATTGCACTACAACGATAAATATCGGCACGAGTTGCACTGTGGTGGTGCGCTACGCGCCTACTTCCACCGGAACATTTAATCGCACTCTGGGTTTTGCCTATAACGACGGAGCTTTCGCCCAGTCAATTCCCGTAAGTCTTACCGGCACAACTCAAGCAGGTCTGGCAATAAATGGCTTTACTTATGGAAGCAAAGTTACGGGCACTGTTACTACAGGAACTCACAACGTGATCTACTCTGGAGGAACACCGGCCACAGCTATTACTCCCGGAACTCTCACAGCTCCTTTCTCATGGGCAGGCGGAAGTTACCCTGGCACAGGCGGAACCTGCGGCACAACCATCAGTGCAAACTGCACAGTTCGCGTTAACTTTACTCCTGTTGCCAACGGAACTTTTAATGATACGATTTCCCTTGGCTACAATGATGGCTTTACCGGCCAAACCGCTACCCGAAGTATTAGCGGAACTGGAGTCGCAGCGACTGTGCTTTCTGTTTCTGACGCCGGAACATACGATTATGGCAACGTCGTCACGACGACCTTCGCTACAAAAACTTACACCGTCACCTATGTTTCAGGAACCTTAGCAGCTACAGGCTTAGGCACCTCAGGACTAGCAGCACCGTTTTCTGTAACTCCTTCTTGGCCAGGTGGAGGAACTTGCGGGACCTCAATTAGCTCTGGAACCTGTACGTTCATTGTACGTTATAGTCCGACAGCCAATGTCCTTAGCAATCGCACTTTCAATTTTAACTATAACGATGGAGCGGTCGTGCAATCAATTTCACGTACCGTTCAAGGAACAGGAATTCTTCCCGCAATTCTTACAGTTTCCGATACCGGCACCTATGATTTCGGCAACGTGGCAACCGGGACAAGTGCCGACAAAACTTATACAGTGACCTATTCTTCGGGCCAAGCAACAGCGACAGCACTTAGTGTCACAGGACTTGCAGCTCCCTACAGCTTTAAGGGCGGAACTTATCCCGGTACCGGTGGAACATGTGGCACAACTCTGTCATCGGGAACGTGCACGATCGTTATGACTTATAGTCCAGTAAGCATTGGTTCATCGAGTAATACATTTACGTTTTCTTATCACTCAGGAGCAACAACACAAAATGTCAGTCGCACCATGCAAGGCAACACTGAAGGACTACTCACGATCTCCGATGGCGCGACTTATAATTTTGGAAATGTCGCCACGGGCGCAACCGCCTCAAAAACCTTTACCGTTTCGTATTCCGGTGGAGCAGCCGCTACAACAATGGCAGGCGTAGCACTTTCCGCCCCCTACAGTTTTGCTGGCGGCAGTTATCCTGGCGGCGGAACCTGTGGAACTACTTTGAGCTCAGGAACTTGCACGATAATTGTTAATTATTCTCCTTCCACGGTGGCAACACACAATGCGACACTACAAATAAATTACAATAACGGTTTTGGCGCAACCAACGCCCAGCGCCCCATGACTGGAGTCGGCATTGCTCCTGCGACGCTCGCCTTTTCTCCCTCGACAACTTACGATTTTGGAACCCATGCTGTCACCGAACCTACCGATGTGACTTTCACTGTGACTAAAGGTGGAACTGCCGTAGCAAGTTCTATGTCAGGATCTGCCCTAAGCACACCTTATTCCTATAAAGGCGGAAGTTACCCAGGCACGGGAGGAACTTGCAGTACGAGTTTGTCCTCCGGAACCTGCACCGTAGTTGTTACTTATACTCCCAACTCAGCCTCTGTGCACAATTCCACGGTCGCAATGAATTATTTTGATGGAGCCAACAATCAAAGTACGAGTCGCAGCCTCACCGGCACGGGCGCTGCCTGGGCCTACATTTCAATTTCCGACGGCCCTACCTACAACTTCGGGACAAAAACGGTGGGTAGCACGACAGACAAAACCTTTATTGTCACAAATAGCGGAGCCGTAACGGCAACTTCTGTTGCTGGAATTGGACTCACGGCACCTTATTCGTTTAAGGGAGGAGCCTATCCTGGCACGGGTGGCGGTTGCTCTACAACTCTTCCTGTCGGCTCATGCACGATTGTTGTTTCTTACCGACCCACATCTACGGGAGTTACTTCAGGAACTATTCAAATTGTTTACAATAATGGGAACACAACAGTGAGTGCAACTCGTGGAGTTACCGGCACTGGTGCCTTCGCTCCCTTTTCTATCGAAAATCTTGCAAGTTTTATTTTTGAAAGCCGCAAGCTGCAAAATCTTTTCGAAATTAATGATCTTAACCACGATGGTTACAAAGAAAAAATTTCTGGACTCAGTATATTTGACGGCTGGCAACAAAAGTTACTTTATCAGTTGAAAGTTAATATTCCCAAGGACGATGCGCTCATCACGTCCTCTGATGACTATGATGGCGACGGTATCGAAGACATTTTATTTTCGGAACGTAAAAATGCCATCTCCCATTTTCGCGGTGTGGATGGATCTCAGTTCAATCTCTTAGAATCACCAAGAAGCTGCGAGCAATTTGGTAATGAAATTTACGACTATGTCGATCTCGACAACGATGGAATACGGGAATTTATCGTACTTGATAAAGAACAAAATGTTTATATTTACGGCCAACGCCCAACTTACCCACTTATGATCATCGATAGAAGTGGATGGTTAGGAGATTCTCAATGATAAAACCCGCCACGCTATTTTCGGCTTTGATTTTCATTAGCTCATGTGCTCACGCGATAAAACTTCCGTCGAGCTCGACAAGTACCAGCGGTGATTCAGAGTTGTCAGAACTCAATCTTGGTATCGAACGTTCGCTCTATATGGATCTATTTTTATTTACTGGATATGCCGAGTTTTCTCATCCCAATATGAGCCATTCCGTTGCTGGTTCTTACTCGGGAATTGGCGGATCTATTGGCACAAAAATTGGCTGGGGATTTTTTGGCGGTATTACCTTCGACTATCGCTATATGGGCCAAACGTCCACAGTCGACAACAATCATCTCAACCTTTCCTCAACACGCTTCATGCCATTCGCGCCGATGCTTGGTTATCGCCAAGAAAAATATATTTTGAAATTGGATTACCAAATTGCCGGTAATCTTGAGGTTAGTAAATCTCTTAGCGACGGTTCAACGCTAAAACTCAATCACCCTGAGGGATTTCGTTTAATTTTCATTTTTGACAAATGGTTTGGATTTGCCCCTATAGGGCTTTACTACGAAAATGTCCGCTTTAAAGAACAGTCTTTATCACAATCTGGAATAACTACACTTTCGCGCACCTTTGACACTTGGCAATTTGGAGGACTCATCAATGTACTATTCTAAAAGAATATTTTTTGTCTTTTGCGGTCTATTATTTTTAAGCTGCGAAGATACCAAAGATAATGTCCCACTCGAACCATTTACCATTATCTCCGTTGCCACCGGAGGTGGCGCCAATGCATTGGGAACTTTGACCGATTCTCATACCTGCGCGGTATTGAGCAATCAGAAAATAAAATGCTGGGGAGGAAACTCCTACGGGCAACTAGGACTCGGCGATTTGAATTCGCGCGGTGATGACTTACGCGACATGGGAGTGAACCTACCATTTGTAGACATCGGTACAAATCACACCGCAAAATCCGTAGCGGCTGGAGGACTACACACCTGTGCGATTCTCGACAACGACACAGTGAAATGTTGGGGCTATAACAACTATGGACAACTCGGAATCGAGAACACCGATAACAAAGGCGATGAAGCTGGAGAAATGGGTGATAACCTTCCCGTCATTAACCTTGGTACGGGAAGAACGGCAAAAAAACTTGCTCTTGGCCTGTGGCATTCCTGCGCGATTTTAGATAACGACACCGTAAAATGTTGGGGTTATAACTTGACGGGGGAACTTGGCCAAGGCGACATTACTTTTCGTGGCACGTTTGCAAACTCAATGGGAGATAATATCACACCCATCAATTTAGGCACAGGCAGAACCGCAGTCTCCATAACCTCGGGTCCACACCATGTGTGTGCTCTTCTTGATAATGCAACTGTAAAATGTTGGGGAGGAAATAGCACTGGGCAACTTGGAAAAGAAAATACGGTCACAATTGGAAACGATCCCGGCGAAATGGGAGATAGTTTAACAGCCGTCGACATTGGAGCCGGAAGAACGGCACTTGCTATAGCGGCTGGTGGTGAAGGTACGGAAGGCCATACATGCGTAATTCGTGACAATGGTACTCTTGTCTGTTGGGGGAAAAATTTTAATGGACAGCTCGGAATTGGAGACGTGTTTGACCGCGGTGATGGCGCTGGTGAAATGGGGGCCGGACTTGCAAACGTCAATCTCGGCACAGGACGAACACCGTCGACCATCGCGGCTGGAAGGTCTCATTCTTGCGCGATTTTAGATAACTCAGCAATTAAATGTTGGGGACAAAACACTTACGGACAGCTTGGTCAAGGTCACACAAATCACCTCGGCGATAACGCCACAGAGATGGGTGACAATTTGACGACCATTGATTTAGGGACCGGGTACACCGCAACTTCCATGTCCCTGGCAAACCACAGTTGTGTTGCTCTAAATACTGGTCGGCTTAAATGTTGGGGAAATAACTTTACAAGTGCTCTCGGTACGGGAGACCGTGTAGATCGCGGTGCGCGAACCTCCGAAATGGGAGACAACCTGGATCTCGTCGAATTAGGCGGCGTCGGCGTGGTACTGCAATAAGGTGCCTGACAACCAGTTGATATGCATAGCATAAACTCCATAGACAATTTCAATTTGAGATAATTTCTTTCGAAACTCTCGAAAAAAATTGAACAGCTGTCCAACGCATAGACAATTTCTCAGGCCTCGCCTAATCACCGCTAACTACACCCGGTACCGTTTTTGCTAATTTATAACGATAGTATAAGAGAGGTAAAGCCGGTGAAAATTTTATCCAACAAACTATTTTATCTTATTTTGATATCAGTTGTCATCGTTCACCAAAACTGTGGACAGGTCGAGTTTAATGCGAACGAGGGTGGAAATAAAATTCTTGGCTGCGACCCGAATGACCCACTGTGCGTGCCTCCACCCCAAGTTTCAAAACCAGGTGTAGTTACAATACTTCTTGCCATGGGTGATTCTGACAATATGCCAAATCCAACGGTCGACCAGGTTTCTGCACAAGTCGTTGCCGAAGCAATGGTGCAATTTTCTTCTCCTGTGATAAATCCAAAAGTTTTGGTCGTCCTTGATAACAATAATCATGGCGAATCTCCAATGGATTTTAAAAATCTTTATCAAAATTTACTCCGTCGCTATAATCCCAGCTACATGAATGAACCCGTAGGTGGCCTTTCGGCCTCGGACATCGCTAATTATGACGTGGTTTGGTTGGTCAACCCTGGGTATCCCATGGGATCAAAACAATCGCATGATACACTCCTTGCATTCAAAGGTGGTGTGATTTTATCTGGCGATGACATGACGCGCGGAAGTGGTTTTGATAACTCCGACCTTACAGGTTTAATACACGTCAACAACGGAACTTCAGTCACGTGTGGTAACAATACCTATAGCATCGACAACAACAAATCTTCAAACTATTACAATGTGGCCTTGGATGATGTGACATTTGCTTCTGTTGGCCCCAATCACCTGGCATTTAAATATGGAAACGACATTGATCTCGCAACACCAACATCAATAGCAAGTGGCTCCGTAGAAGTCCTTGCTTGGGCTAAACCAAGCCCTGCAGGATGCGTAGACAAACGTCCCGTAGTCGTACGCTACCCAAAGAATTAACTGAGGTCAAAAATTCAACCTTACTTAACCTTTTTAAAGAAAAAACAGTTATAATTATAGTCTTTATCAAGAGAATGGCGAAGGACACCAACAAACTGATTCCCGGATTTTTTAATAGCCTGAACGCCTCTGCCGAGATGTGAGTAAATAGCATTGTCCGCAAATGAAACTTCCATGCTTTTGAACTCTTGGGAATTCATAAATCTTTCAAATATCGCCCGATCTGTTTCACTTAACTGATCATACCTATCGGGAGCACTATCACTTTCAAAATCGCTGACGATCGCTAAATGCTTGGCATCTGTTTCAGCCGCCATGAGTAGAAATGCAAGCGGCTTGTTAGGTTCATCTTTCTGGAAACAGCGTCCCGACCACCACCCCGTAACTTCTTCAAATGAACTCTGAGTGCCATTATCATAGAGCTCATCAAGGGTAGCATAATTGTATTCCTGGGAATAACTAAAACTAACAACAAAAATTGACAATAAGTTTAAGTGCAAAAATATAAACAAATTCGACTTCATAGAATTTGTTTATATAACTTCATGCAGATGTCAATAAACATATTTAAAACAGCACGTCAAAGCTAACGCCAACTCCTTTCCGCCAAAAGATCTTTGATTAAGCTTTCGTTTTTAAATCCCTCTTTTTTGTACTGATCCACTGTATTCATAAATTTCGGTTTTGGTGAAAATCTTCCCATGGAAATATGGCATCTCATACATGTATTGACGACAGAGACTTCGCGTTTTTCATCCCTTCTTCCCATGTCAATAGTCTGTGTGACCGGAAACCAGTCCCCCATAACTCGCTCATACATAAAAGGATGCCACTGCCCCTTATAGTGAGCAAAGACTTCCAAGGAATGCGGTTCGGATGTTGCTTTGTAATTTACGGCAATTCGCAATTTTCCCAGCGAAACTATTGGGTGGTCTGGCGAATATCTGACGAGCGGCCAAAAAATCTTGCGAAATCCAAAATCACCTACAAATTGCTGAAGCAGACTACTTGATGGTTTAGATTCCGTAGTTACGATAACAGCATCTGTAGACTCTCCTGAACTTCTCCACCAAGACCCTCGAGTTTCATAATCATGATCACGGATCAAGCGATCTAAAATTTTTGTATTATTCGGTCGAGTCTCTGACACCTCAGTAAATCGAATCTCTTTCAACAGGCTATTGTGATTTTTCCAATAAAGGTCATCAATAGTCGAATTAAATATCTTTGCTATCTTCTGGGCCAATTCAAATTGCTCGCGCGAAATCTGAGATTTGTAATCGTTATAATAGTCAACGAACACCCGGGCGACACCATTAAGCTTGACTGCCAATTCTTTCTCTTCCTTAATACTCCACGCAAATCTCGGTAATCCCGGCGCTATTTCGATAGTCTTAATTCTCTCATAGTAATAAAGCATGTAATCTAGTAACTGGTGATAACTAGGTCTTATCCCACTCGGTACCAACAACGACTTAAGGTAAGTAGTCCCGATTTTTTCTCTGATTGCATTATCCGGGTGAAAAACCTGCAGGCCACCAGAGCCGAACTTGCCCCAGATCCATAACCAACTCTCGACATCTTGAAAATTTATGCCTTCACTAAGGGTTCGAACTTGAGAACGAGCCTCTAAGGATTCAAATAACTGACCACATATATCTATGCTAGCCCCGGCATAGATAGGAATAAGGAATATCCAGGCAAAAATCAATTTTCTGATAAACCCGCAAAATTTGTCAACAACAGCCTGAAATTGAAGTAAAGTAAAACCCATTTGCGTTTAAATTCCTCACAAAATACTCTATCAAAGTATGTGCAATAATCTTTCCACTTTAAAAGCTTTGAATGGGTCTTAAAAAAAATTGGCACGCCCGGAAGGAGTTGAACCTCCGACCACCTGGTTCGAAGCCAGGTGCTCTATCCAGCTGAGCTACGGGCGCGCACGAGTCTATTAAGATCGCAATACGTAACTTGGGTCAAGCGCGAAGTAAAAATCTGCTGCTTCTTTAACCTCTGGAGAAGTTGCTTCAGGCCATGACCAAATTTCAACCCGGCAACCCCGTGATTTTAAATACCAAACTAATGGCAAAAAATCTTTATCGCCTCCCATTATGATGGCAACATCTAATTTCTCTGCCATAGTAACAGCGTCAATGGTTAAAAATGTATCCGCATTTTTCGATGGCCTCTTTATTTCACCTCCCAGCCCATGCCAAAAGGACTCAAAAGTGGCCGAAATTTCTTTGTACTCCGGTTTGTAATATAGAATGCGAATAACCTCTCTATCTCCAACCATTTCTAATATCTTTTTATAGTCAGTTCGGCCTTCGTGATGTTTTAGTCCCGACATTTCAATATTTTCAGCATCAACAAATATTCCGACTTTTTGGAATACAAGGTGTTTTGTTTTTTTACTCGGTTCTTTCTTTTTCATATTTATATGTCCTTAATTATCAGTTTATTGGAAAGCTCGTCAGTATCAAATTCCCTTTTGGGAAAATCTTTGGCGAGAATTTCTCCGCAGCGTTCGATGGCTTTGACGATACCGTCCTTCAGCTTTCCTTCTTTAATGGAGCTTGTCATTAACGCCACCACTTCGTCCCAGGTTTTATTGTCGTGAACTTTGCTGATTTTCTTATCGGCTAACACGACGGCCATTCTTTCTTGAAATGACAAAAAAAGTAAAATCCCTGTTTGATCCTCTGTTTGATTAATCCTCGAACTATAGAACTCAAGCTCCGCGCGAATATTCACCTGACGTGCGGCCTCTTGAGTATACGTCAAAACCCGGCGTACAAGAGAAATTTTCGTAAGCACCTGACTGACAGTCGCCAAGACAATGATCTCGCAAAAAAAATACCAGCCATTCGCCGGCCTAAAATTTAAAAATTGGATTGCTGTAAGAAGAATTAAAAACACAATTATCGGAATATGGTAATAGGCCCCCGATTGCCGAATGAGAACAGGCACAATCTCACCGCTCGTGCTTTTTTCAGCTTTGATCACAGCGGCTTCAATTTCTTTAAGATCACTTTCGCTAAGAAATTTTTTCACCCAATCCATAGTTACCACCTACCTGAGGCGCCACCGCCAGAAAATCCGCCTCCACCACCGCTCCAACCACCACTTCCCCCACCCCAGTTTCCGCCCCCCCAGGAACTACCACCATAGCGATGTCCACGACCTCCGCCAACAAACAGAAATGGAAATTTAAAAAATAAAAAAATCATAAATAGGAAAAATAGGAATTTAAAAAAGGGGGGCATGTGGACGACATTAGGCCTGTCATCTCGCTGATAGCCACTATAAAATGGGACTTTGGGATCTATCAATTCCGCAGCACGCACAAGCCCCTCGTGAACTCCCCGCCCGAATTTTCCATCACGAAAATAGGGAATCATGATGTCTTCGATGATTCTTTTTACTTGCACGTCCGGAAGAACACCTTCCAGGCCTTGACCCACTTCAATTCTTACCGCGCGTTCCTTTTTTGAAATCAGAACTAAAAGTCCTTGATCACTTTTTTCTGTACCCAGTTTCCATCGCTCAGCAATTTTGATAGACGCCTCTTCTACAGTGAGGCCACCAAGGTCTTCAACTGTAAGCACGGCCACCTGCGCCCCTCCCCTTTGACGGTAATCTCTAATTTCAGAAATTAATTCGTCACGCTCCCGCAAACCGATCAGTCGGGCTTCGTCAATAACAGGACTATTGAGCCGCGGTACTTTAAGTTCCGCAAAACTCAAAACTGGTAAAATGAAAAAAGCAAAGCTTAAAACAAATCTCAAAATTTCACTTCAGGAGCTTTGTCCACTTTGTCTTTTTCTTCAGGTGATACATCCCATTGCGGCATTTTTTCGAAATGGTAAAGTAAGCTGTTTGTCCAACTCTCGGGTGGAACAGTTACAAGATTATTAAAATTTTTGATTTGCTCAATGTACCTTTGGCGGGCAATTGCGATACGATTTTCCGTGCCCTCAAGCTGTGCTTGCAAATCTCGAAATTGGGAATCAGCCTTTAAGTTGGGATAATTTTCTGTCACCATCAACAGTCTTCCTAAGGCTTGCGATAGAGCGCCCTGGGCTGCTTGAAAGTCGGCAAGTTGTTTTGCTGTAACTTTACTTGGGTCAACCGTAACTTGGGTCGCTTTTGCGCGCGCAGAAACCACAGCTTCAAGAGTTTCATTTTCATGTTTCGCATAACCTTTTACAGCCTGAACGAGATTAGGCACCAAATCCGCACGGCGCTTATATTGATTCGTTACTTCCGCTAGGGCCCCCTCAACCTCGTTTTTACCTTGTGGAATCGTACGCCAGCCACAACCAGACAAAGCAAATAAACCCGTAAATAAAATCGCTCCAAAAAACCTTTTCATATATGGACCTCTTTCAGAGCTATTATGGGCACAGACCTAAAGAATGCAAGCTATGCTAAAATACATTATGTTACATTTTTTTGAATATTATCGGAATGGTGCCAATATTTTAAACCTCAGCCGGAAAATCAGTACCATTTTTTCGTAAACGCCCGTCCATAAATCCCGCTTGTCTTAACTCTTGAGCTATTTTTTCAAATTTCCCTTTTCCGCGCCGAGCGACAACTTTGGTGTGAATATTTCCGCGAATATTAAAATCTCCTAAGACTTCAATGTAATGAGGATCCAGCAATTTCACTAAGTCACCCGTGATGATATTTGTAACATCCTCGTGAAAAACTCCCTGGTTGCGAAAAGCGTTAATATAGAGTTTTAAAGATTTTAATTCGACACATTTTTGATCCGGAATATAGCGCACATAAATCGTGGCAAAATCCGGAAAGCCTGAGCGCGGGCAAAGGCAAGTAAACTCAGGGCAGGTGAACTCAACTTCATATTGCTGATCCAAAGTGCGATTAGGAAAACTCTCGAGTAATTTAAAATTAGACATTTAAAGCTCCCAATAGTTGTTCGGCGTTTGTGAGTGACTTCAACAAAAGTTTACCGCGATAAAGTTTTAGGTGCTCCTCATCTCCAGTATTAATTTTCTGACGAGCCGTAAACATCGAAAGCGCCGCCGCAACGGAGATGTTAAAACTTTGTGAAAAGCCATGCATGGGAATATATACGCAGCCGTCACAGAGCTCGGAAATATCAGGCCTTACACCTTCTTTTTCATTACCAAAAACAAATGCCGTTGGCTGACCAAAATCGACATCATGAATCGACATTGCATTTTCAAAGCCTGTGCTCAAAACCTTATAGCCTCGCCCTTTCAAAGAACTCACCACACTGGGATCTCCCCAAGTAAAAATATCAAGCCACTCATCAGCCCCACGCGTAACTCGATTCGCTACACGAAAGCGATCTCCACGTTGAACTAAGTGAATTTCGCCAAAACCCATGCCCTCGGCTGAACGCAAAACCGCGGAAATGTTTCCGCGATCATAAATATCAGACAAAACTGGAATGAATTTATTGGTTCGTCCTAACGCTACAGTTTCTATGCGACCCAAACGCGCAGGCGTTGCAAAGGTACTAAGCGCACGCCAAACAGTGTCGGGGTCGTAGGCCTCAGCTCCAACTAAAAGCTTGCGTGATTTTAATTCTTCAAGATATTTTTCGTAAGAAATCTTAGCCTCCTATTGACCGGCAAAAACTTTAGTATTTAATAGCTAATTCCTTATGATCCGTCAAAGATTCGAGCTTGAAATCGATGCAGTTATACCGACATACAACCGCGCGGAGACGCTTTCTCGCGCTATTAGTAGTATTGTTGCCCAGACATATCCTGTAAAAAATATCTGGGTTATCGATGATGGCTCTACGGATATGACTTTTGAAGCTGTGGCAGAGTTTGAAGATCAAGTGCAATACGTAAAAACTGCTAATTTGGGAGTAAGTCACGCTCGTAATCTCGGAGTCGGGCTGTCCACTTCGAAATGGGTAGCATTTTTGGATTCTGACGATGAATGGTTACCTCAGAAATTAGAAAAACAAGTTGAGATTTTAAGAGAAAATCCCGATTTGAAGCTGATTCACGGTGAAGAGATTTGGATTCGTAATGGCGTACGTGTGAATCAACATAAAAAACACACAAAGTCGGGGGGAAATATTTTTGAAAAGTCTCTCGCCCTCTGTTTAATCTCACCTTCGGCAACTTTGATTCGCAAAGAAACTTTGCTTTCTCTTGGTGGCTTTCGCGAAGACTATCCGGTTTGCGAAGACTACGATATGTGGCTTAAGTTTTGCTCTCAATACCCTGTAGGATTTGTCAGTACTCCAATTATTAAAAAATATGGAGGCCATAATGATCAGCTGTCTAGAAAATATTTTGCAATGGACTACTGGCGCGTGAAATCTCTTAATTCTTGTCTACATCTACCCCACATTACAAATAGTATGAAAAGGAAAATTCAAAGACTTATAGTTGCGAAATCTGAAATTCTTCTCAACGGATATCAAAAACACAACAACACTCGCGACATGGACGAGATCGAAAAAATTTATAAAAGTGTCGCTTTTTTAACGCGTTAACGCTTCCGCATTTTTCACAAGATCATTGGTAATATTCTTCTGATGAGCCTCAAGTGTTCCGCCGCCGATTTCCAAAAGCTTGGCGTCTCTCCACAAGCGCTCAACGACATACTCTCCGACATATCCGTAACCACCTAGTACTTGCATCGCACGATCCGCAACGTTTTTTCCCATGGTCGTAGCGACCAACTTTACTCCATCTGAATCTAGACGCAGTCCATACTGATCCAATTTCAAACGACGAGCGGTCTCGTAAACATAACAGCGAGAGGCCATATACTCAGCGTAACTATCGCCAATATATCTTTGAATCTGTCCAAACTCACGTAATGATTTTCCAAAGGCTTGTCGTTCTCCCGCGTAGCGATTCATGACTTCGAGACTACGTTTTGCAATTCCTAAGCTCATTGCCGCAAGAGTCAGTCTTTCGAGCTGAAGATTTCGCATCATATGCGTAATCGAATCACCGAGTTTTCCGACCAAACGGTCTTCACTCAATTTGCAGTCAGTAAATACGAGCTCGGCCGTATTAGAAGCACGCATTCCCGTTTTATCACGAATTTTTTGGCCAACAGTAAAACCCTTATCGCTTTTTTCAACAATGAAGGTTGAAATTTCAGGACGATTATTCTTTGTTCCCGTCCGCGCATAAACCCAAACTATGTCACAAGCTGTACCCTCGTCGTCAACACAACCATTTGTGATCCACATCTTTTGACCATTCAAAATGAATTCTTTTCCTTGTTGAATCGCCGTTGTTGCCATTCCCAAAACATCAGTACCCACGTGGGGCTCACTCATCGCCATCGCCCCTACCCATTCCCCACTACAAAGTTTCGGGAGATATTTTTGTTTTTGCTCTTCACTGGCGTTTACCGCAGCATTGTTCACGCATAACATAGAGTGAGCAAGATAAGCCAAACAGAGTCCAGGATCTGAATAGGAAAGCTCCTCATGGGCAATCACAGTCGAAACCGCGTCCATACCCGAACCACCGTAATCTTGATTGACGGTGATCCCCAGGAGCCCCAAATCCCCTAATTTTCTAAAAAGTGGCAAATTAAATTTTTCCTCGCGATCAAACTTTGCAGCCTGAGGCTCAACTTCCGCCTTCACAAATTGACGAACGGTATCGCGAAGCATTTTATGGTCTTCGGTCGGATTGAAAAGGTCATAGTCGGAAAAATTCATTAAGGCCTCCAAGTTATCAACGGAAGCCCTAAGTTTTATCAAATTTTAATTATAAGTCAAAAGAGATGCCGGCACTACTCATAAAGCCTTGAGTATTTCCGCTCATACCCGTCATATTAAAGGAATCTGTTAAGCCACGAAGATAATATCCTTCGATAACGATCGCCATCGAGTTGCTAATTTTAATACGGCCGCCAGCACCAAGGATCGCCAGCGTGTCCCATTTTGCCTGAAAGGCCGCCACGTCATCAGAACGATCATTAGAAAAATTCGAGCTAAATACCTCTCTTTTTGCCGAAGTTAGATACATCGGCCATAAACCGGCTTTCGCAAAAAAGTTTGAGGCATTAGAGGTATATCTCTCCATAAAATTATAGACACCCACTAAAGGAATCGCGACGTAATCGCGGTCGATAAATTCCATATAATTATCAGCCCCATATCCGTGAAGCCCATATTGATTAACTTCACGCTTGATACCACTGCGAACATAAAGGAGTCCTGTTTCAAACTGCCAACGGCCACGACCTAGATCAGCCATTACTCCACCAATGAAGCTATCGCTGGATTCCCAACCTTTAGCTCCTGGCGTATATAAATCCTGACTGCTAGTGATTGACAACAAACCATAACCACCGACAGGAGCAAGCGAAATCCAAGACGATGATTTTGATTTCGTCTCGTAAGTATAACTGTATCGTTGGGTGTTTTCGGGGCTCTCGGGCGGCGGCGGAATTTTTGCGGTCGAAACCGATGGCTCAACAGGCTCCTCTTGGTGAGCCTCAAAACTGTCAAAAGTGGTTCCGGCGACCGACCCAGCGACCAAACCCTTACCCTTCAAATTACTGCCACCCGCTTGATTTGAAAAAGAATTCTCTTTGGGACTCACTTTGCCGGTGTTTACCGCGACAAAGGAATCAGTAGATTCTTTCTTTTCTTTTTTACGACGAGCCTTAGCACGCTTTCCTTCAGCTTTTACAAATTTGTTTTCATATTTATCGACTTGATCTAAATCCGAAAGCTCTTTTAACTCATTAAAGAATTCATCTTTCGTAGGACGTTTTTTCTTCGGCGTATTGTATTCGACATTAGCAAACATCTCGTTAACTTCTTTATATTTTTTTCCTTTTTTCTTAAGTTTTGTTTTCGCTATCGATTCTGCTTTTAAATTTAGTTTTTTTCCTAAATCTCTGTGGGTAGCTAATTTTGTATGATAAGTTTTGGGAACTTTTTTTCGGCCTTTTATTTTTCTTAAACCAAACTCCATGCCGTCTTCTTCACCGAATGCTATTCCCAACGACAAGAAAATTACTGCTAAACTTATACATACGCTTTTCATGGTTCCTATTCCTTTAAAAAAGTGTCCAAATCTAATAGATTGCAGCACCTGTACCACACTGGAGCCGTAAATCAGCTTTTAAATGCCCTAATTTCGAGTAGAAAGTTAAAAACCAAAAACTGCGCCAATTCGCGGCCCTTGTCAAAACTCGTGACAGGGGTCGGGCTCTTTCTTTCACGGGGTCTATCTTTAATTTGTTGTCAATGGTTTGTATTACTGCCACGAGGAAGTCGCGGACAGTCGCAAATTTTAGAGCGTTTTTAGTCAGTCGCGGGTTCGAGTGACTGTTGCTTGGAATGATCCGGGCCAGATCCTTTCATTAAGGAAAATTGATGGCAGAGACCATCAATTTTATATTCGCCTCTTTTCTGACGGAAAAATACGCACACATCACGAGCTATTAACAGAAGCTCATCCTTTAGGCCACATAGTTGGAGCAGACTTTACGCCAAACAAGGACTATTTCTTACCATTGCTCAATAAATTCATCGAGCGCGGCGCCAATAAAAAATAGTTTTAACTCCAAAAACGTTGCGCTATGATTTTTTTACTCACGGAGGTTTTATATGCGCAAACTACTAGCCAATATTAGTTTATTTTTTTCCATCGCCGCCTGTCACACAGTCGAGAAATTCCCAGAAGCTAAAGATGTAAATACAGGCGCCAACATTCCTAACAAAGACTGCCGTGAAATCGGAAGTATTCGCGGACGGGCGAACTCAAAAACACCTGATATGGAAGCAGCGATGAAAGACTTAAAAATGGAGGCGGCCAATAAAGGCGCAAACTATGTTCAGATTAAGGAAAAATCTGGATACGGAACTGAAGTGGTTGGTGTTGCGTTTAACTGTCCTTAATTCCCGCCTCTGATACGCGACAGTTCCGAAATCAATTTCTGCGCGAAAGTCTCGCCAAATCCTGGAAGGTCCGATATTTCTTTTATCGGTGCTTTCGTGATTTCATCAATAGAACCAAAATGGATGAGCAACTCTTTTTTTCTCTTATCGCCAAGGCCCGGCACTTCATCAAGTACCGATTTCAAACTTGAATCTTCACGAAGTTTTCGGTGATAGGTAATCGCAAAGCGATGCGCTTCATCTCTTAAGTTTGTCAGTATATGGAGAGCGTCCTCATTTCTATTAAATGTAATGGGATTAACCTGCCCTGGTAAGAAAAATCTCTCTTCCGTTTCACCAACTTCTTTGTCAGAAAACTCTCCTGTGACCCGCGCTTTGGCAATTCCCACCACGGCGATGTCTTCACGTTTGATTTCTTTCAATGCCTGCATGACCTTACTAAGCTGCCCCTTCCCTCCGTCAATCAAAACCAAATCTGGATCTTCCCACTCGGTATGCTTAAAACGCCTTAGTAAAACTTCTTTTAATGAGCCGTAGTCATCCGCACCTTCAACAGTTTTAATTTTGTAGCGACGATATCCATCTTTAAATGGGACTCCATCAACAAAAGTCACTTGGCTACCAACAGATTCCTTACCTTGAAAATTAGAAATATCATAACACTCTATGCGTCGGGGGATCTTAGGTAAATGTAGTTTCTTTTGGACATACTCCAACGCCTTTAATTTATTTTCTTCACGCGTGACGTAAGAATTAAAATGTTGTTTTGCATTACTCTCAGCAAGCTCCATTAAGCCCCGACCTAACTCATCAGTGGCAAAGCGTACAGAAACTTCTTGCCCTGACCTCTCATATAATACATTTTGTAAAAGCTCTGTAAGGTCTCGGCCAAGATCCACCGGCAACAAAACCTCATCAGGGATTACATTATCGTAATAATATTGGTTCACAAAATCTACCAACCACTCTCTGACGTCTTCTTTTTCAGAGAATATATTTACCTGGGGTAAAAAGTGAGACCTTTGACCAATCACCAGGCCGTGACGAACGTGAACGGTGGCCACAAGCACGCCACGCTCATCGCCATGAAAACTAATGGCATCTTGATTTTGTTCATCAGCCGCATTAATCACGCGTTGCTTCTCTAAAATGGCTCTTAGCGCCTGAAGAGAATTCCGATACTTTGCCGCCTGCTCAAAACGTTCGTCTTTGGAGGCGCTTTTCATGAGTCTTTCTAAATGCTCAACAACCTCTTTGTTTTCACCGCGCAAAAACTTAAGCGCCCCGGCGATTTCTTTTCGATATTCCTTATCAGACACCAAAGCTACACATGGCGCTTTACATCTGCCGATTTCAAATGTCATGCAAGGGCGTTTACGAGTGGACATAAAGCCATCTTGACAGTCCCGAATATTAAACGCTTCATTCAAAAATCGGATTGTCTCGCGCACAACAAATCCATTCGTATAAGGACCAAAATAAAAAGATCCGTCTTTAATAACTTTGCGACAAAGATAAAGCCTCGGAAAATTATCAGCCATCGAAATTCGAATATAGGGATAACTTTTGTCATCCTTTAAGCGAATATTATATTTTGGCCGATGCTTTTTAATAAGACTGGCCTCAAGAAGAAAGGCCTCGACTTCGGTTTTTGTGACGATGTAGTCGATATCGTGAATCTGTTTCACTAAAAGCGATGTTTTCGCGGTTTGATCGCCATTAAAGTAACTGCGGACTCGGTTCTTTAGGTTTTTTGCCTTGCCAATATAGAGAATTTTACTTTCATTGTTTTTCATTAGATAAACACCCGGAAGCCCTGGGAATCCTTTTAGCTCTTCACGGATCTTATCAACCTTTGTTATTTTTTTCTTTTTAAGAGGATTGTTTTGATTCTCTTCCATCAATTACCTTGTCGAGCTCTTTATCAACGGCCCCCGTACGGCGAGTCAGATCACTTAACTCCAGACGCTTAATTTCATCACGCAGTTTTGCCGCCTCTTCAAACTCTAACTGCTCCGCCGCTTTCTTCATTTTCGTTCTTAATTTTTTTACTTGCTTTTGAAAGGCTTCGGGAGCGTTTTCATAATTTTCTTTAATCGAACGCAAATACTCGAGGGGTTCCGTGGTCACCTTAGAATAATCGGCTTCGTAAATTTCACCAAGTCCATCTCTAACTCGTTTGCGAATTGTCTCTGGAGTTATCCCGTTAGCTTTATTATACTCTTCTTGCTTGGCACGACGCCTTTTTGTCTCATCTATGGCCTTTTGCATGGATTCAGTAATAGAATCGGCATAGAGAATTACGCGACCTTCGGCATTTCTCGCCGCACGACCAATCGTTTGAATTAAACTTCGCTGCGATCGTAAAAAACCTTCTTTATCGGCGTCGGTTATAGCAACTAAGCTCACCTCAGGAATATCAAGTCCCTCGCGTAATAAATTAATTCCCACCAGCACATCAAACACACCTAAGCGAAGATCACGAATAATTTCCGTGCGCTCAAGCGTATCAATTTCGCTGTGAAGATATTTAACTTTAATTCCGAGGCTTGCAAAATAATCTGTGAGATCCTCAGCACTCTTTTTTGTTAGAGTCGTCACAAGTACACGCTCTTTACGTCGAATTACTTTCTTTACCTCACCATAGAGGTCGTCCACTTGATGAGTCGCTGGCTTAATTTCTACGTTGGGATCAAGTAACCCGGTGGGACGAATAATCTGCTCGACGATCAACCCACCTGATTTTTTCAATTCATAAGGCCCAGGTGTCGCCGAAACATAGACGACTTTGTCCATCATCTTTTCAAACTCTTCAAAATTCAGAGGGCGATTGTCAAGCGCGCTCGGCAGACGAAATCCGTGTTCAACCAATGTTGTTTTTCGCGCGCGATCCCCACGATACATTCCTCCAACTTGAGGAATCGTGATATGAGACTCATCCACAAAACAAAGAAATTCACTAGGGAAATACTCTAGCAACGTCGGCGGAGGCTCACCCGGCCCACGCCCAGTTAAATGTCGCGAATAATTTTCAATCCCCTGACAAAAGCCCATTTCGTCGATCATCTCAATATCGTAATACGTTCGCTGCTCTAACCTTTTTGCTTCTAACAACTTCATGTTAGTGTTTAATTCATTTAAACGATGACGAAGTTCTTCTTGGATACTCTTAATTGCCATTTTCATTTTTTCCTCAGGTGTCACATAGTGACTGCCCGGATAAATGGCCGCCTTATCCAGTTCTTCTAAAACAATTCCTCGCAAAGGATCTACCCAAGAAATTTTCTCAACATAGTTTCCAAAAAATTCCACACGAATGACGCGATCATCTTCATAGGGCGGAAAAATATCAACTACATCTCCACGCACGCGAAACGTCCCGCGATGAAAATCAATGTCATTTCGCGAGTATTGAATCCTGACTAACTCTCGCAACATATTATCGCGACGAAGTTCTTTTTCCGTCTCAATGATAAAAACCATATTCTCGTAAGCTTCGGGACTACCAAGACCATAGATACAGCTCACCGAACTTACGATAATGACATCGCGTCTCTCAAATAAACTATGCGTTGCTGAGTGACGCATCTTATCGATTTGCTCATTGATAGCCGAATCCTTTTCGATAAAAGTGTCGGTCGCTGGCAAATACGCCTCGGGCTGATAGTAGTCATAGTAACTCACGAAATATTCAACGGCATTGTGCGGAAACAATTCTTTAAACTCAGCATAAAGTTGGGCCGCCAAAGTTTTATTTGGTGCCAAAATAAGTGCCGGCAGATTTTTCTGCGCAATCACGTTGGCCATCGTAAAAGTCTTTCCCGAACCCGTGACGCCAAGTAGAACCTGATGTTTCTCACCTACCGAAAAATTTTCGACAAGACTACGAATCGCCGCGGGCTGATCTCCTGACGGTTTGTAGTCACTCACTAATTGAAAAGGTTTTTGGATTTTAGGCACCGGCTCTGACTATATGACAAGAGACTTGGGTTGTCTAAATGTTTTACAGTTGTTATCACGGTTGCGCTCGTGTGGACTTATTTGATCTGTACGCCTCTATATCGAAACAGACTTGGAACAGTGTTTGAAATTAAGTTTCTAGAGGTGTGTTATGAAACAGGTCTTATTGCTATCGCTTCTGATTTTTTCCTCGCTTTCAATCCGGGCCCAAGGCACCGAAGAAGTTCCGCCTGGACCCAATGACTCAATGATTGAAATTGACGTAGCCGGCTACGAAAATATATCAGACTACAATATTTATATGCGCAAAAAAGTTAAGTATGAAGGGCAGGAATACGCTCTAGTATATAACTTGCTTACTTCCTTGGGAGGACAATCTCGAGGTTCGGTATTTGTGGGTCTTTGCAAATGGGGGAAAAGTGACCTACTTAGTACTTGCCTTAACGACGACGACTGTAAAACTCGGACAATTTTTAACTTAGCATTAGATTTTTACGGCCTTTTTTCAAAAACCAAGGCGCCAATTTGTAAAGAAAATCGACCTTAGGAAACCCTACTTCTTAACTTCCCAGAATGTCGTGCCATCGGGCATATCGCTGACATTAATATTGAGCGCGTTAAGCTTATTACGAACTTCATCGGCTTTGGCAAAATCTTTAGCTTTACGCGCCTCTTTTCGCTCCAAAACAAGACTGTCCACTTCTTCACGTTTTACATTAGCTTTTTTCAGTAACATATTATCAAGATAATATAAAAATGCATGCGGTTCCTCTTGAAATAAAGCCATCATCCTGCCGTATTCACTAAACCACTTTACAAGAGCCTCGGCCCGCGCCACGACCTTCGGCGTTACTTTCTGACCCCGTTGATAGTGGTTAAAGGCTCTCACACTTTCAAAAAGTCTAGCCATCACTTCCGGAGTTCCAAAGTCATCATTGAGTGCAGCCTCAATTCCGTTCGCTCCATCATCCAAAACTTTTTTAAACTCAGCGTCCAGTGGCTCGGCTTTTACATTCACTTTCAAAACTTCGCTCGCTAAACATAATGAAGAATAAATTCGTGCTAGCCCCGAAATCGCGTGATCCACTTGCGCATCAGAAAAATCTATTTTTTTACGATAGTGTCCAAGCAAAATCATAAATTTGTAGATTTCAGGATGAAACTTTTCAACAAACTGACGAAGAGTGACCACGTTGCCTAGCGACTTACTCATTTTTTGTTCAGAAAAATTCAAGAACTCCCAATGCATCCAATACTTAACAAATTCTTTACCGGATGCCCCTTCGCTTTGCGCAATTTCATTTTCATGGTGCGGAAAAATTAAATCCACTCCCCCACCATGAATATCAATAGTGTCACCCAAAATACTCTGGCTCATAGCCGTACACTCAATATGCCAACCCGGCCGCCCATTACCCCACGGAGATGCCCAAGATGGTTCGCCTGATTTGGCCTTTTTCCAAAGCGCAAAATCCGCAGGATATTTTTTTTTCTCACCGACTTCAACTCTGTGGCCGGCGATTAAACCCTCGAGATCTTTACCGCTTAACTTTCCATAACCAGGGATATCTTGGACCGAACACCACACATCACCATCAACAACATAAGCTTTTTTATTAGCGATTAGCTTTTCGATTGTCGCTATAATTTGATCCATGAATTCTGTAACTCGCGGATTGCGGTCGTGCGGTCGAAGTCCTAGAATTTCAAAGTCTTTTCTGTACTCAGCAATATATTTGTTGGCGATGTCACCTTGAGTTGTGTTTTCTTTTTTTGCGCGACTGATAATTTTATCGTCCACGTCGGTGTAATTTAGAATGTAAGTCACTTGATAGCCCAAATGCTCCAACCAGTTTCTAACTAGGTTAAAAAAAACAGGCCCGCGAAAATTTCCGATATGTAAGAAATCATAGACCGTAGGACCACAAACGTAGATTTTTACCGACTTACCGTTAAGTGGTTTAAATTCTTCTTTTTTATTTGAAAGTGTATTGTAGACTATGAGAGCCATTAGAAAAATTTTAGCTTAAAAATGCTTTTTTGCGCAATAAAATACTTTCGTTTCTATATTCTAAGGCAACTCTCCGCTCTAGCGACCAAAACTTTTTTATCCAAAAGCGGAACTAGCTGCTTCAATTCCGCGCCATGGGGTTTACCAATGATCGCTACCCGTGTCGGCATAAATAAAAATTTACCCTTAACATTACATTCGTCTTTTACTGAATTAATAATCTGGTCAAATTCTTCACTCGAAATAAAGGGGGCTTTAAAACTCTCGACTTTTTCCTGCCATTTTTTAATAACTGCGGGCGAACTCTCCCATTTTAAAACTTCCCTAGCTTCATCATTAAATTCTAAATCCGTATGACTAAGTGGTCGAAACAATTCCACGGCATCAGCTAAAGTTTCCATCGAGGTTTTCATCACCGCGAGAGCGCGATCAATCCAGGCTAGATCATTTGGAAATTTTAGTCCCGCTTTTTCTAAAAATGGCAGAGTCCGTCGCCATAACTCGTCGTGCGGCAAGGCGCGCAAATAATGCGCATTGAACCAACGAAGCTTAGTTTCGTCAAACACAGCAGGGGCCGCGTTCAAGCGATCAACATCAAATTGCTCAATCATTTCATTCACTGACAAAATCTCTTGGCCTTTAGGTGAACTCCAACCCAGTAAAACCAAAAAGTTCAACATTGCCTCTGGCAAAAAACCAAGTTTCATAAATTCATTGCAGCTGGTCGCCCCTTTGCGCTTTGATAATTTTTGTCGATCGGAATCCAAAATAATTGATAGGTGACCAAATTGTGGAACCTTTAAATCTAAAGCTTCATACAAGAGAAGTTGTCGAAGCGTATTACTTAAATGCTCCTCGGCGCGTAACACATGAGTCATTTCCATCAACGCGTCATCTATCACACAACAGAAATTATAAACCGGCATGCCGTCACTTCTCAAAACCACAAAATCGCCAAGTGTGCCTGCAGGAAAATTCACTTCACCACGAATTAAATCTGTAAATTTCACGTCGTGGGTATGGCTTACACGAAAACGAATCGATCCCCTTTCGCCATTTGCAGTCCGTTTTTTTCCTTCGTCGATCGTTACGTTGCGACAAGTGCCGTCATAATGCGGAGGTTTGCCTGCTTTCATCGCTGCTTGCCGTTTAACTTCTAGCTCCTCGTCCGTACAAAAACAGTAAAACGCTTTCTTCTTTCCTAGCAATTGTTCTGCGTATTTTTTGTAAACTGACGTGCGTTGACTTTGCCGATAAGGACCTAAATTTCCCCTATCTTGAAGAGTCCTTTCATCAGGCCCCTCGTCCCACCGAAGATTTAACCAAGCTAAATCTTCTACCACCATTTTCAGCGAGGTCTCAGTACTTCTCGCCTGATCCGTGTCCTCAATACGAAGAATATATTTTCCGCCTTTAGATTTGGCGTAAAGATAACTATAAAGAGCGGTACGCGCGCCACCGACGTGTAAATAACCTGTGGGTGATGGTGCAAAACGAGTTCGAACTGACATGGAAACCCCAATCTACAAAATTGCCCAATTGACACAGCGAAGAACAACTAGTTGTCGGGCACCTTAAGCAAGACCAAAGATATCTTTAATATCTTTTTCTTCTTCAAAATTCGTAGATTTGGCGGCTAAACGCAACTCTTTTAATAAGAGACTGCGAGCAGTATCCAAAAGTTTTCGTTCACCAAAAGATAATTCTTTATCGACTTTAAGCAGGAATAGATCGCGTAAAACTTCGGCAATTTCAAACACGGAACCGGTTTTGATTTTTTCCATGTACTCACGGTAACGACGGTTCCAAGTTTGATTATCGACTTTCGCTTCATTGGTTTTCAAAATGCGAATTACTTCTTGCGCCTCAGATTCAGAAATAATCGGACGAAGTCCCACGTTTTGAAGATTAGTTGCTGGAATCATAATCTTCATTCCAGTTTCTATAATCTCAATTGTGAAAAAAGAATGCTTTGTCCCCATAATCTCTTTGGTATCGATCGATAAAACACGACCCACACCATGACCTGGATAGACGGCATTATCGCCAACTTTCAAAGTTGCCGCTATGATGTTACTTTTGGGGACCTTACGAGGCTGCTGAATTTTTGGTCCCTTGGTAGTTTGATTTTTCACTATAATCTTCCCCACACCAGAAATGAGTTATATCAGTTTTGACACAAGTTATCAACGCTCCAACCCCCCTGAACATCTAAGTTATAAACTTTATACACTGCGCGAAGCACGCAACTGCTTTTCCGGTAATATATTAGAGATGGCATTTCGAACCTCTAAAATTAATTTATTCAGCGCCACAATGCTTGTTATGGGTAGCATTATTGGCTCCGGAGTTTTTAAAAAAGTTGCGCCAATGACTCAAAACTTAGGGTCAGAATACTTAGTTCTTTTGGCTTGGGTTTTTGCTGGAATCATTACTTTATTTGGTGCCCTTACATTTGCAGAAATTGGTTCGCGAATTCCTCACTCCGGCGGAATGTACGCTTATTTGCGGGTGGCTTACGGCGATAAGCTCGCGTTTTTGTATGGCTGGGGATGTTTTGCGGTCATGCAAAGCGGTTCCTTTGCTAGCATGAGTTACGTATTTGCAGAATCTGTTTGTACTTTATTTTCTTTAAACTCTGCATTAGCAGCAAAAATTGCTGCGGTCAGTACAATTTGGTTTCTAACGCTTATAAATTATCAAGGGTTAAAACTTGGCTCTTTAATTCAAAATGTTTTTACTCTCGGAAAAATTTTAGGAATTATTTTTGTTGTCGCGGCAGGATTATTTTATTTTAAAGTGCCCATCACCCCGGTTATGGATATAAAATCTCGCTCTGACATCGGGGTCGGCTTGTTTTTTGCCAGTATGCTTAGTGCTTTTTGGGCCTATGACGGGATCGCAAATATCGGTTATATCAGCGAAGAGATTGAATCACCTTCAAAAAATATTCCAAAAACTTTAATCTTTGGAGTGAGCGCCGTCATCGTTTTATATTTCACAATTAATTTTTCCTATTTTCGCATTCTTAGCATCGACCAGATTCTCAAGGTCGCCAATACAAAAAACTCTGTCTTTGTCATCGAAGCCATTCGCTCTCTTTTGGGAAACTTGGGCGCTCTGGTTATGATTTTGTTTGTCTGCGTTTCTACTTTTGGTTGCGCCAATGGTTCGATTCTTTCGAGTTCTCGTATCTATTGGGCGATGTCACGAGACCGCTTGTTTTTTAAATCTTGGGGAGAGCTGCATCCTACCTTTTTGACTCCCCACCGCGCCCTCATTGGTCAAGCCATTTGGGGATCGATCCTAATTTTCACCGGAAGCTTTGATGAACTTACAGATCGACTGATTTTTTCAAGTTTTATTTTTTATGGATTAGGAGCGATTGCTCTTTGGCGCCTAAGAAAACGTAAGGTCGGCAATACTTACTTTACCGTGCCCTCACTCGTAACCACTCTATACGCCCTATTTTGCGCAAGCTTAGTGGCCGTTACTCTCTGGACCCAGACCAACCAGGCACTCAGTGGGGTTTTACTTATCGCTAGCGGAATTCCGGTGTACTATTATTGGAAAAGACGATTGAGGGAGTAATGTTATCAGTTTTTTGGAGTGTCTTATTTACGTTGGCTTCGGCCAGCCCAACCCTAAATGACGAAAGCATAATTAGAAGCGGTTCAAAAAACTGTAACTGTGTGGCCATCACTTTTGATCTTTGCCCAGTGAAAGAAGGTGATGGTTACAATCAAGAGCTTATGGAATACCTTATAAAAAAGAAAGTTCCTGCAACTTTTTTTGTTTCTGGTCGCTGGATTGAAAAGCACCCTCGAGAAACAAAGAGACTGCTAAAAATCCCCTATTTTGAATTTGGAGTTCATGGCCACTGGCATTCTCACCTTCCCGAAAAGCCTGAAGAACGTCAGCTTTTTGAAATTCAAAATCCGCTGATGATTTTAAAAAACAAATACCACTATTCGACAATTCTCTTTCGCCCCGCCTTCGGTGAATATAACGAAACGACCCTAAAACTAACAAACAAGCTCAATTTAAAATTTATCCTCTGGACTTTTGAGTCTGGAGATCCCGATCCAAAACTCTCTTCTGATCGCATTTTAAAAGTCTTAGAAGAAACCACAAAAGCTGGCGCCATAATCCCCTTTCACGCTAACCGCAACGGCGTACATACTCAAGTGATTATTCCGAGGTTTGTCGAAGGAAAGATTAAACAAAGTCAGCTGAAGCTCGTCAAAATCAGCGAGATGTTAAACATGCTGACTCAAGCGGAACATTGACATTTATCCTATAAATATTCTTTGCCGTTCTTCAAGAGTTTCTCTTAGGACTATGTGTTCGGGGCGTTTTAACTCCGGATCCATTGCAATCAAATTTTTAGCCGCCTGACGCGCTTCCTTTAGAATCTCAATATCAGAAACTAGATCCGCCATTTTAAATCCCAGCGCACCCGATTGACGAGTTCCCACAAATTCTCCTGGCCCACGAATCTTTAAATCGGCTTCTGCAAGCTCAAATCCGTCATTAGTTTTTTCCAACCACATGACACGCTCACGTGATTCATTTGAGACCGCGTTACCCATAAGAAGAATGCAAAAACTTTTTAACGATCCTCGCCCCACCCGGCCACGCAACTGGTGCAGCTGCGAAAGCCCAAAGCGCTCGGCGTGTTCTACAACGATCATATTTGCGTTGGGAACATCCACGCCAACTTCGATCACCGTTGTTGAAACCAGCACGTGAATTTCGTTTTTTCGAAACTTTTGCATAACCTCGTCTTTTTCTTCCGAACTCATTTTTCCATGTAAAAGTCCAAACTTTATTTTTGGAAACTCAATCACAAGTTTTTCATATTCACGAACCGCATCTTTGAGATCTATTTTTTCGCTCTCTTCAACGAGCGGAAAAATAAAGTAAGCTTGTCTACCTTTGGAAGTCTGTTTGGCCATAAATTCTAAAACTTGTTGTCTCTTATTTTGAAACACGACACGCGTTTGAATAGGCACACGGCCTGGAGGCTTTTCACGAATAATCGAAACATCAAGATCGCCATAAACGGTTAAAGCGAGTGAGCGCGGGATGGGAGTTGCCGTCATCAAAAGAAGGTGAGGACTAATCCCCTTGTTTTTTAATTCCTGGCGTTGCTCAACACCAAATCGATGTTGCTCATCTACAACTGCGTAGGCCAGATTTCTAAACTCCACTTTCTCCTGAATCAAAGCCTGGGTGCCGATAACAAGATTTATTTTTCCGGATTTTAGCTCAGCAAGAATCTCTTTAGGATCGGCACTTGAAGATTTACTCGTGAGGAGGGCGACCTTAATCCCGTGCGGACTAAAAATTCTATTCGCAACTTTATAATGTTGTTCTGCGAGAATTTCCGTTGGCACCATAACCGCCGCTTGATATCCACTTTCAATAACTTCGACCGCCGTCAAAAATGCCACCAGAGTCTTTCCACTCCCCACATCCCCTTGAAGCAAGCGATGCATGGGGTATGAATTTGAAAGATCTTTTAGAATTTCATCGATTGCTGACTTCTGGTCTGACGTCAGCGAGAACGGAAGGTTCGCCAGAATTTTCCCACACAGATTTTTTTTCGATCTCACTGCGATCGCCGAATGGGTTTTTAATTTTTCATGACTTCTTGCTAACAGAAGCTCCAACCAAAAAAATTCTTCAAATTTTATACGATAGTGATAAGGAGTTTTTAATTTGCTAAATTCAACTCCCGAATCAGGCGGCGGGCAGTGAATCTTCTCAAAAGACTCAAGCCTACCTCTTAATCTATACTTATCACGTAACCATTTTGGCAAGGTTTCGGGAACAGCCACCTTGCTTGTTTTTAGCGAATCTATGGCCGCTTTTACAAAGCGAGAGATTTTACGACTGGTTAAGCCTTCGGTCTCAACATAAATCGGCACAAGTGCATCGAGGTTTTCATCTTTATTAAACTCATAAATGTCAGGATGATGAAACTCAATTTTTCCTCTGTAATTAACGACTCTTCCAACAACTCTGACTTCCATACCGGGCCTGAATCTCTCAAAGTAGCCACGAAAGGGAATACGAAAATATTTGCAGTGAACGCTTCCACTGCCATCCATCACCAGCACATCATAAATTTTTCGTCGAGTGCCAATTGGTATATGAGATACCTTTATGATCTTGGCTTTGAGCCCAACCGTTTCACCTTCGACAAGACTTCGAATATCACGCGCTTGTCTGCAATCTTCGTATGCGCGCGGATAATATTCCAATAAATCTAATATTGTCCTGAGACCTTTGCGAGCCAAATAGTCAGATAGTTTGGGACCAACTCCCTTCACGTATTGAATGGGGGTGTCAATGGCTGCGAACATATTCATGAAATAAGTGGGAAAATTACTATGGTCAATTATAATGACGGTATTTTAAAGGAGTGTGCCTATGATTTGTGCCTGCGGCTCTGAAAAGAATTTAAGTGTTTGTTGCGGTCCGTATATTGAAAGGAAATCAAAACCTGAGACCGCCGAAAAACTGATGCGATCTCGTTACACAGCTTACACACTCGCCGATATCAAATATATAAAACACACTCTGGCTCCAGAATCCCAAGACGATTTTGATGTAGCCAACGCGTTGGAATGGGCAAAAAAATCGGATTGGAAGGGGTTAAAAATTGTTTCCACTGAAAAAGGAACCGCTGCCGATAGCGAAGGCGTCGTCGAATTTATCGCAACCTACGGACAGGAAGGAAAATATTTTAATCACCATGAGATCTCTTATTTTAGAAAAGATACCTCTGGCCAGTGGCTCTTTGTCGATGGTCAGCCTCCTGAAAAGAAAACCATCCGCAGAGAGTCTCCAAAAGTTGGCAGAAATGATCCTTGTCCATGTGGGAGTGGGAAGAAATATAAAAAATGTTGTGGGTAAATGACGCGCCATGGACTGGAAAAAGTCTCAGGCACCTTAAAACACTAACTCCAGGGCCACGGCATAACCTGCTCTTCCCTTGAACTCGTATTGCTTCTCGAATCTTAGGCTCGGGGTTAGTTGCAAAAATAAAATTTTCTTGTACAAATCATGACGAACCGAAAAGTTTAGGGTGTAGTGATCGAGGTGGTACGATTGGCGACTAATTGAGTAAAAGGTAAATGCCGTACTCATCCCCGTGCGCGACGAATAATTGTAAAGGAACTGCGGACCAAAGTTGGTTGAAAATAAATTCTGCAAGTCAAGATATTGCTCTTCGTTTAAGAACTGAAAAATTAATTTATTATTCATTTCAAAATCAAAATAAAGAGCCCCTGATTGCCCGGTACCTTTTTCTGAATCAGCAAAAAACCGAAACTCAGGCCGAATAGTCCATTTTCCAGTCTTCGCCTTACTAATAAACTGTAGCAGATAAAAAGTTTGAAAAGGGTCCGTGAAAATCAAACGCGGTTGAAACAGCGTCTGAAACTGTCCTAATTTTTTTACTAAACCAAGTCCCGCCCCGTATTTTCGTGCTCCTGGGGCTGTTCCGTAACGACGCCGATCCAAACTGTTAAAGTCCTGAGGTTCTACGCTCGACAACATCAGTTGCCAGTTTTCTTCTAGGTTTGGAAGCCGCAAACTAAAATCTACTGCCGTATCCGTACGTAAATCGCCCCCTTCATACAGCTCCGCAAATCCAATTAATTTTAGATATGTTTCATTCTTCTTCTTTGGATCACGTTTGCCGCTCAAGAAATAATCAAGGCGTTCGGCCAAATCCTCAATCCCTTCTGAGATTTGCTTCTGCTCGTTAATTAATTTTTTGTTTATCTCCTTTAGAGCACCCTCACTCTCAGCAAAAAGGTGTGGCGAACCTATGCAAATTAACAAAAATAAACTGACTTTTGCATCTTTCGCCCTAAAAATGGCCATAAGGTATGTTTAACTTAAAGAAACTCCAAAGGCGAAAGCTTTTTTATTTGTTGTTTTGTATTCTAACAAGTCAATTTGCACTGGCACATGAACCCGGGGTTGGCGAAGGGCGCATGACCATTGGAGCGATGTCAAATCGTTTCATTGATTCCCCGGCTCCTATCAAAACCCCAACCACCTTTGGGGCCGGCATTACAGGTGAACTAGATATCGGTGGTCGCGGGGGAATCGAAGTTTCGATGTTTTACTACGATGGACAATATGCTGTCAGCAAAGGTGGTTTATGGCTGGTCGAACGCTCTACTCACCTCTACATTCCTATCGGTTATCGCTATTGGCTTAGCAAAAAGATATCATTTGCCACAAGCTTTTATGCATCCTTTCGTATTGGACAATGGACGGAAATCTACCGTGATACAGGAATTTCCTCTGATGCCGTGACTTCCGCACAGGATATCACCGAGTATGGTTTTGATTTTTCGATCGGGGCTGACTTATACACAGGTGATAAGTATACGCTTATCCTCGATAGCCGCTATTTATTACCCACAACCGACAAACCCGACGAAAACTCGCGTGCCTATGTTTTCTTCTTAGGGATAAAGTACCGCATCCACTAGCCATTTGCCTTAACGCAGCCCGCGGGACTCGCCCTCTGACTTTGGCTACTGCTACCATAAAGCATGATGACTGAAAGCAAAGACACTAAAGAGACTAAATTTTTTCGTATTCGCATCCGTAGCATTTTTCCTGAGACGCCAACAGAATTTAATCTCTATGTTTTTATCAATGGCCGCCACGTCCTTTATCTTCACGCTGGGGATAAGCTGACTACAGAAAAACTTAAAACACTTGAGAGTCATCCAGGTGCGGCCTTTTACATTCAAGAAAAAGATATTCCTATTTACAAGAAATACATTCATCGCGAAGTGAATTCGGATCGCCTCGATCCGCGCCAGAAGGCTACAATCTTAAGAGAAAGCTCCTACGCCCTTGTTGAAGAACTTTATGAAAATCCTGACGTCAACAAAGCCCTCGATGAAAGTAAGGAAGTTATCAACGGCTTCGTGAGTTTCATGGACGCCGTTCCTGAAGGGATGGCTCACCTTATTAGTCTGTCGAGCCATGATTTTTATACTTATAACCACTCGCTGGATGTAGGAATTTATTGTTTGGGTATCGCTAAGTCTCAAAACTATAATGCACGCGATTTGCTAGAAATTGGTCAGGGCGCACTTTTTCATGATGTTGGAAAACGCATGGTGAGTGTGGATATTATTTGTAAATCCGGCCCCCTAGACGATATGGAGTGGGCTCAAATGTCTCGACATCCGCAATTTGGTTTGAAAATATTAAATGAAAATGGAAACGTCTCCGATGCTATCAAAGCCTGTTGTTTTGAACACCACGAAAATTTTTTGGGAACTGGCTACCCGCAGGCTTTGAAGGGACCCGATATTCACCCCTATGCCAGAATGGTAGCCCTTGCTGACACCTACGATGCACTCACTACCAAACGCTCTTATAACAAACCAATGATGCCTAAAGATGCGCTTAATTTTATGAACCAAAAGCTCATGGACCGTTTTGATCCAGAACTTCTTAAAGCTTTTACTTCGGTATTATTTAAGCTCGAAAGTTAGATCGTCGAAAGCGAGATCATATGGGTTATTATTCTTCTTCCTCTTCTTCGTCGAGCTCAATATCAAGACTTTCGTCGGCGTCCTCTGATTTCCTCACACGTGCTTTGCGCGTTCCGCTGTTCGCGTTTTTCTCCTGCTCCAAAAGCTCTTCTTTTGAAAGCTCCTCCAAAATCGACGAAGTTTTCGATTTGGTGCGTGATAAATCCAAGATTTCGCGGTTTAACGGCCCTGGAATTCCTGTATAATCTCCTGCCATGATCACATCATTTGACTGCACAACCACTGCCGTTGAAGTACTCTCAGTAACGTGGACAATTTTCATTAGACCCACGTCACGTTTGTGAAGATCGTCGATTGTTTTCGAGTTTCGTAACTCTTCATTGGCCAGAGCATACATCAATCCCCCGACTTTTACCCCTTGATCACTGCCGACATCCAAAAACACGAAATTTCCCGTTGAAAAATATTCTGTCAGGCCCTCTAAATTTCCACCTCCGATTTGACCTTCCACATTCAGTAGTGGACCAATTGTCGAAAGCTCAACGGTTGGCATCTTTTGACGAAGAAGTCGCGCTCCTGTTCGGATAGAATTCGTGGTCGAAACAATCGCGGCCTTATAATAATTGTCATCAAGTTTCTCAACAAGCTTAACTTCGCCATCAATACTGATAGGCACACCTGACAAGATTTTAAAAAATTTCCTTGGTTTTTCAATGCGGCTGACAACTAATAAAGTCTCTCCCACTTGACCATCGTCAACTTCTGCGTAAACAAATTGGTAGTTGGAGCCGACGAGCCCAGCATCTTTAAACTCTACAACCTCACCAATATCGTCAGGAAAATCATCTGCCAAATAGGCTGCCAAGGGTATAATCGCAGATTGCGGAGCAGATGGTAGGGCTCCGGAAAATGCGACTTTGCCTTCTGCAGGAATTGTCGCCATTGTGACATCCCAGACGGGCAAACTCGGAGGAATGGATTTTAGTTTTGGTGTCGACTTTATTCTTGGTGGAGGAATGATAACCTGATCTGCGGTCTCAGCGCGCAAACCGGTGCTTGGTAAAAAGTCTGAATCTTCACCCGGCAAAAACTCTAATTTCTCGCCTTCATTTTCTTCGCTAGGGGCAATTCCTTTTGCAAGAGGTGCCGACACTGGTGCGCTTTGCTCTGTTTTAATATCGATGACTGGCTCGTCACTAATCGTGCCTTGATAGAAATTAAGGGCCAATCCCGGACGCACAAAGTGAGGGTTGGTAATATCTTCATTTACGGCCCAAACTTTTGGCCAAAAAAACGGATCGCCAAAAAGAGTACGGCTGATATCCCAAAGCGTATCCCCGCTTTGAATTTTATAAGTTTCTTTACGGCGTTTGCCGACAACCTTTTTCCATGACTCTTCACTAATCGGACCTTTGAGCTCAGAAAATATCTTAAACAAGCGATCTTCAAGTTCGACATCGGGGTCGTCAACACCTTTTAAAACCGGCTCACCGCTTGCGATCTTTGGTTTTTCTTCAAGCCCTGGATCCGGCGAGGGTTCTTCAGTTTTTTCTGCTTTTTTTTCTGCTTTATTTTTTGGCACAACCTCGGCTTTTTCATCTGGCGATAGGTCTTCTTCTTTATCGATATCACCATCGAGTTCCTTTTCTAAATCAATTTCCTCTTCGCCTTGCGCGTAAGCTATGGACGTTAATATAGGAAATGAGAACCAAAGACTCAGGAATATAAACACCAAATATGACGCAAAGAATTTAAACATCCTTGTTCAAATACCTTTTCTATTCTTGACGCAACAATTTTAATTGCACACCAGCCTGGAAATATTCCGGGCTGCCGGCAAACTTGTCTTGTACAGTTTTAAAGGCCTTTTCTGCTTTTTCGAGCTTTCCCAATTTTCGTAGGGCGATTCCTTTGCCAACTAAACTTGCGGAAAATTTATTTGTTTGTGGGTAAAATTTTTGCAACAAAACAAAATTTTTAATAGCGCGTTTGTATTGTCCTTTAGAAAGCGCAAGCAGGCCGTTTAAGTATAGGGCATTATCAGCATGAACACTCTCTGGATAATTTTTTATCAGCAATCTTACAGATTTATTAAGAACAGTACTGTCGCCCTGCCGATATGCTTGGATAACTCTTGCGTAAAAATCTTGATCGGGTGAAGTATTGATTGCCGCAAATCCAATATTTGAAAAACTAAAACCAACTAAGATCGTAAAAACCCAAGAGATTTTTATTTTCATTCTGTTCACTCCTCAAAGAAAGTTAAGCTCTCTACAAATAATTCTAGGAAGATTTTCTTAAACTGTCAGTAGTAATTGCGTAATCAGTCCTAGACTTTTCCACATTGGATGTGGAAAGTTGACCCAGCCAGACCTTGGGCCATAGTGCGGACAAGGGTTTTAGCGAAATGCTTACAAATTTATCACTACATAAGTATATGATTTAAAAAATAAATTTAAAAAAAAGTGATTTTTAAGTTTCAGAAAAAGTTTAAATCTTAAATTCTGCCTACGGAACAAAAAACCTCTTCTCAAAAAAACAAAACAACCTAGTAGTTATCAGTATTTGCAAGGAACTAAGAAGTTATGAAAATCATTTTCTATGGGCTAATTTGCCCTTGTATGTTTCATGTGGCATTTTTACCTCTGCTGACTAGCCTATCATCATACTTTAACAGTATCTGTATTGATCTTTCGCCAACTTCTGAGTGGAAACATGCTTATGAAGGAATCGTTTGTGGTGTCCCCCTTAAACAAAGTGAATTCAAAGCCCACCTTATCACCACAGGTTTGATACATCTGATTGTAGTTTCAGGATCCCATTTACTTTTCCTCGGGGCATTTTGCGAAAAATTCTGCAAAAAAAAATTTGTTGCCATGATGATATTAGTTTTTTTCACCCTTTTAACAAACCTACAGCCACCGACAGTGCGAGCTTTGATTTCAATTTTTCTCGATTGGTTTTGTAAGAAACATTTCCTGTTTTGGACAAAATCTCAACACGTCTTTGTCAGTGGAATAATTACGTTACTTTGTTTTCCAAATTGGATCACTTCAATTTCATTTGTAATGAGTTGGTCCGCAAGTTTTGCTTTGGCATCTAATAGGTTTCATAGTCGCCGTGTTCGCCATCACCTCTGGATTTTTCTGATTTTGTTTCCAATTTTCGCCCCACTCTCCCCACTTAATCCTATTTCTATACTTACTAATCTTACTTTTGCTCCAATGATTGGCGCCATTCTCTTTCCTATTTCAATTTTGGGATTTATCTCAGGTGTCACTAAGTATACGGACTTTTTATGGACAGCCTTTGACTTTGCGATTCAAAAAGTCGCAGTGATTGCCCCTGATTCGATTCGTCCAATTTCCATCCCACTTTATGTTTTGTGGGGTTATCTATTTTCTTTACATATTTTTTCTCACGTAATTTCTGTAACAAAGAGGCAGCAACCAAATGCATAGAATCACATCAATCATAATTTTATTCTCGTTAGTGCCAGCTCGACTCGAAGTTGAAAAAGGACAAGAATTTATCATTTGGAATGTAGGACAGGGTTTGTGGACAACGGGAACGGGTGCAAGTAAGTGCTTTCACTTTGACGCTGGAGGCGAGAAAAAATATTTTTTTCTTATATTTCCCAAACTTAAAAAATTATGTTCCGGCAAAAACTTTTTTTCCTTTAGTCATTGGGATTTAGATCATCTTTCTTTTGTGGGCCGAATGTCGGGAAAATTAAATTCGTGTTTACTGAACTCACCTGGCGGAAAAACAAGAAGCATTTTCAAAAAAAGATGGCTTGAAAATCTAAAACCTTGTGTTGCAAAGCATGTCATTCCTGAGGTTATTGAAATTGGATCCGGAAAATCAAACAGAACCTCCAACGAAGCTTCGCGCGTCTATATTTATAATAAAAAATTTCTTCTGCCAGGAGATTCTCCCCTAAAATCGGAAAAAATTTGGTCATACTCAGTTCCCTGGTCCATTAATTTCTTAGTTCTTGGTCACCATGGAAGTCGCACAAGCACCGGAGCAGATCTACTAAAAAAAATTCCGATGGCCAAAATGGCAGTAGCAAGCAGCGATTCAAAACGCTATGGTCATCCCCATTTCGAGGTGAGAAAAAAATTAAAAAAACATGGTATTGCGCTTTTAGAAACCCAGTTTTGGGGAAATATTCACATTGTCTACAACTGAGTTACCAAGCCCTTTTCACTTCTGAGACAATCGTTGGATTTACAATCCAATACTCATTGACAGGTACGAGTTCGTACTTCTCGGTTAATTTGACAAGATCAGCACCCATTAAAAGGGCAAAAGTCTCAATCTTAGAAAGGGCGTCGTCCCTTAGGGATTTCTTTACCCTTTTTACGGCGGCGGAAAGATCTGGAAATTCTTTATCATATTTTCCTTTGATCAGGGCGGGTACAAACTCATCAAGGTACCATTCATAAGCGGGCCGTCGAGAATAAGATCCAGGAAGATCACCGACAGTATAAGTCAGATCCAATATTCGGGCTGTCGACTTAACTTTAACTTCTAGAATCACTGAATCCGCGGATGTGTTTTGATAAGCAGGAAACCCTCCGGCCCCAAGACAAATTGCGGCGTAATTTTTTGAGCCTTGGGACAAAAGCAGCTTTTGAGAATCTAAAATTAAAGCAGCTGTCTCGGCATCGGTCATGTGATAGAGCTTTGGTTTTGAGATAGGGTTCTTATGGTGCTTTGTGGTATCAACAAGAAATCCATCCTCAAATCTACGATTTAATGAATTTTTATGGTCAAAGTTTTCTCCCTCATGATTTTTCACTGGGTCGATAAGCTCCTTAGGAATAAGGGACTGGAATTCTTTAGGATTAACTTTCAAAATAGCTTCAACGATTACGATCCAATTGGGGTCTAAAGAATGACTTCCTTCGGTTAAGGATAAGTCTAAGTAGGATTTAAATTTACCCTTAGCTCTGGTTTCTTCTTTTTCAAAAAGAGGACATGCTAGTGTTCCGGGACGCGCTTGAAGGGCGTTAAAAGAAAGGGTTAAGAAAGTAACAAGCGTTAAACGCAGAAAAGTCATGGGAAGGCTAAATCTGCCAAACACATGCCAAGTTTTCTCTTGGTTTTTGCGATTTTGAAGAAGGAAAATTGCCAATTTGCTGCTGTTTTAAATAAAAATAGTCACTTCTTGCGTTCTGGGAGGTTCCAATACTACATTAGGGCGCTTAGAAGGGAGACTTTATGAAATTCTTAAGTGCAGTCATGATTTTGGTTTCAGTAACCGCCTTTACTGCAGATACTCCAATTCAAGAAACAGGGGTGGGCTCGGGTCTAAACGCAATTTCCGCATGTTCCGTCTCTGATAACGATGCCGAAGCAAGAGCAATAACCAGATGCAACGGCACAATTACATCGAAATCTTGCTCTCAATTTCCAAGTCAATTTGGCAACACCTATAGCTGTATTTCGATGTGCCAGTTTACTTGCAAGCAAAATTAGTAGGCTCACTGGACGTTAGCGCCTTCGTATGCCAAATTCCGTAGACTCGACAGAAAATGTTTTTAGTAAGCGGTTAGCCGCCCTATTTATTATGGCCTTAGTTCTGCTCTCTTAGTACCGAGATTTTATCCCTTAAAAGGTCGTAGCTCCATTTCAAGATCACGTGCTACGGGTTCGTAAGAGACATAACCTTTGTAAACATTGAGTCCCAAAAGAAGCGCAGGATCTTTACTAAGGGCATCTTCTAATCCCATTCCGGCAATCATCGAAGCATATTTAAAGGTTGCGTTCGTCAAAGCATAAGTCGATGTGCGGGATACAACACCTGGCATGTTCGGAACGCAGTAGTGAATCACACCATTTACTTCATAAGTTGGATTTGTATGTGAAGTTGGTTTACAAGTCTCAATACAACCACCCTGGTCAACCGAAACATCCACGATCACACTTCCCGGGGTCATTTGCGCGACCATTTCTTTGGTCACGAGGCGTGGCGCTTTGGCACCCGTCACAAGAACAGCACCAATCACAAGATCAGCCGTGCGAACGGCTTTTTCGATATTCGTTGCATTCGAATAAAGTGTATTAATTCTATTTCCGTAAATTTCATCAAGATGCTCTAAGCGCTTCAAATTAATATCAACAATCGTCACGTCCGCACCAAGTCCAACGGCAATTTGAAGGGCATTTACGCCCACAACGCCGCCACCAATAATAACAACTTTTCCGCGCGTAACGCCGGGAACCCCACCTAATAAAATCCCTTGGCCGCCATGATCCTTTTGTAAACAAATTGCCCCGATTTGGGGAGCCATTCTACCCGCCACTTCGCTCATTGGGGTAAGTAACGGTAGACTACCGTCTGGTTTTTGAATGGTTTCATAACCAACAGCTTTGACTTTGCGTTCGCAAAGAACCTTGGTCAGTTTTGGTTCCGCTGCCAAGTGCAAATACGTATATAAAATTTGATTTTCTTTTAAGAGATCATATTCATCCGGAAGTGGCTCTTTCACTTTCACAATCATTTCGGCTTTGGCATAAACCTCTTTTTTCGTGTCTAATATTTTTGCGCCAGCCTGTTCATATTGTTCGTTAGTAATTCGACTCCCAATTCCAGCATCTTTCTCAACATACACTTTATGACCTTCATGAACTAATTGACGAACACCCGCGTCTGTCATACCGACGCGATTCTCACTAATTTTAATTTCCTTGGGTACCCCAATAATCATACTAGACTCCTTATGGATTAGAGAGTTTTATAATAGTACGTGATGCAAGGTCAATGTCGATACAAATTTCTAGTAGCAACTTTTCTTTGCGCTTGGGCATTAAACGCCCGAAGTTCCGTTCCTGAGGCCCTCGAAGGACTTTTGGTTTCATCCAAAAATCAAGGATCGCGCTCAAACCTCTCTTTGCAGTCCACGGAGTCTATGTGGCGAAGCGAAGGCACTAGCATTTTGGCAACGGCCGATATTATTACCACTGCCCGCAATTCATTCACTATCGGTTACTACCAAACACTTGATGACTTTAGTTCTCCCAAAAAAAATGCTTACTTTTTGCGCTATGATTATACGTTTTTGGGGACACAAAGTGTTTCTCTAAAATGGTTACACAACGATTGGAATTACATACCCGCCGCACAGGAAAATATTGCGCTCGAGTATAATGGGTTTTTGCTGGTGGAATCACTTGGCACGGGCGCATACTATTCCATAGGTATCTATAAACGTTGGTTAAAGCAAATTTGGAATGAGAACTACCAAAGTCCTTTTTCGTTTCAAACTGAAGATACCTCTTTTTTTGCAGTCGCTGCACTTGGACTTTCTTATCGTGTCAGCGGAAATTTAATTACCTTTGATTTTAATAATCGCTCGACATTTAATTTTTATAATACCGACGATGTCGGTACAGATTTAACTTATTACTGGCAATTTTCGAGCGGTAGCTTTCTGCGCATGCTCTTAGGCACGCGCTGGTCGGGGTTTTTTACATATTTACCTGGATACGCGACCACAAGTTATTTAGCTTTGGGGTATTCGTGGTAGACAACGTCTCTTGAACGATGTGCTTTAGGTATTGCAACATGTGCATAGGATGCGAATTCATGTCGCTGATTAGGTAGTTAAATTTTTGTTCGAAGTTTTCGTTGAGCCTGAGCTCTGTAAACAGCTGCTGCTTTATCAAGTTATTCAACGAGCTGAAAAATTTGACTTGGGCGAAATGTAACATAGGATCGTAGAAAAAGCGATCGGCATGTTCTAAATCATGAATGACAAATTCATAAGGCGTTTTGTTATTTGTAGGCACTTTGGGAACTGATACAATTCTTTTGCCAAGCGACTGCATCTCTAAAACTTCCATCGGACTGGGAACATTTTCGGTGAATAATAGATTATATTTCCCCTCACTCCAGGCAACAAGGGAGCGGTTGACACGCAAGGACACTTTTCTCAAGGTGTGGGAATTCAAAAGTTTTAGAGCCGGAGAATTAGGTTCGTCTGAAATTGGCGCAATCTTACTGCCAACATAAAATTTGCCATAATTCTTCTTGGTTTCCTCAATTAAGAATTTTGCGACAGTCTCAACTACGGATACCATACAGCCCCCCCTTAGAAGACTATACGAAATCACAATGATATCGTTTTACGATAAGGACTGGAAGCCTGTAATTTATCGCCGCAACCTACCGAAAATTGGCCTTTTATCACGAATGCTACGGAAAAAATCGCCGTATAAACCTATCTATTGCTCCCTACCTTCTAAAAATTGTGGCCCAGAAAGTGAATTGGCTTCTTTCGGGTTTAATCCACAATTACGGATTTAGGAGAACGTATATGAAAAAAACAGTCCTAGTAGTCGCTCTCATTGGTGGAGCACTTTTCTTTTCAGGATGTAAAAATAACGACGGTGGTGGGGGCGTACCAGCTTGTCCTGCGGGAACAATTTGGTCCGGTAATCAATGTATCGCTAATGGCACCTTCCCGGGTGGTATTGCTGGTAACATGTGTCCTGCGGGTCAATTACAAACACAATATGGTTGTTTGCCAGGCGGATGCCAAGGCAACGCAAGCATGGCCACCTACAATGGCCAATGTATCCCCGGCACACTTGGTGGACTGGGACAAAATCCCTACGGCAACCAATATCTTGGTGGCATGTATCCAAATGGATATCCTTACGGATATCAACCTTACGGATCAATGTATAATCAAATGCCATGGGGATATAGTTACTACTACATGTACGGTTTCTGATCGCACTTTAGTGGCTAATTTGTCTTGATTTAGATTCCCTCGTGACCTAGAACTTTTTACGAAGTTTTGGAGACGGGGGAGTCATGCAAAAATTAATTTTAGTAACATCAATTCTAATTTGTTCTTTCGCATTAGCTGAAGATAAACCACACCAGATCCACTTAACTGGCAAACAACAAACCGAAAGCCGCTTTTCTGAACTCTTAAAAAAGATTAATGAGATCACGCAATCAAATTATGTTGAAAGTGATTTCAAACTTTTTGAAGAGCGTGATCTCGCGACTTCTCACTACCAATTTTATGTTCAGGTCTTAAAAGATGCGCCACTACGCCGTCGCACGGTGCGCATTTGGTCGGACCTAAAAAATAGAAATTTGATTCAAATGGAAGCGACCCTAGAACCGCAAAGCAGCGTTCAGGAACTCTGGCTGACATTTACGGACCAAGGGTTTTCTCCTCGTAATCTGCAGGCGTCTCTGAGTTCACAGGAAACCATGACAATCGTGCGCGATGTCGTTTCTAAACACCGCGATGACCAAAGGATTCAAAGCGTAAAATGGTCTGACGAGTGGAGTAATGGTTCTTTGCTTCGCTTTATTAAGGTGAAAGGCCGCGTTGGGACCCACAAAATCGTCATCAACCTGACTTCCCAACAGGTAGTTGATAGTTCTTACGAACAATTTCCGCAAATTGATATCCCCGCTCTTGTATATCCAATTTATGAAGAAGCCGGAGAAGGTTTTATCCCGCCGACGCGTATACCTGTTCTCCTAAAAAATATTAACGATAGAGTCCCGAACATTACCGAAGATCCTTATGTAGTTCTTCGCAAACAGCGCTACTTAGAAGACATGATGGACCCGATTTTAGGGATGGATCCCAATTTTCAAAAAAAGGGGTACTGGTCGCCAGTGGCTATAAAAAATCAAGCGCTAGCGGTTTTAAAGAATCTATCGACACGTGACAATAATTTTCAAAACGGGTTAGTCCTCGATGGAAAATATGTAACAATTAGCTTGCATGCTTCTGTCATAGCGAAATTCCCGGGTATTAAATTCAAACCCCAACAATCCGCACAGTACCAACCTGTTTGGAAAGAAACCACAATTAATGACAAAATTTTGTCTGAACTCGTTCCCCAAAACGCACTCTTAGGAAAACCTGTTATTAGTCCCGAAGAAGTACTAAATCGTGTAGCCTTTCGCCATCCCCAACACGATCCCGAAACTTATATTAATGATGGGTTTGATGAGGTTCAAGTTTACTGGGCCGTGGACACGTTGATGACGGCATTACAAGAGATGGGGTTTACGGACCCCGATCTCTCAACTCGGCCATTTAATGCGATTCTCTTTGATCCAGATATTTCAATGAAAAACAACGCTTACTATACCGATGATACGATCAACTTCACCACTTACTCGCCAGAAGCGCAAAATTTTGCCCGTGACAATACAACGATTTGGCACGAGCTCGGTCATGGTGTTATGGATCGCCTAATGGGAGATTATCTAGAGCTTGCTGACACTGGCGGTTTAAGCGAGGGCATGGCTGATTATCTTGCCCAACTTATCATTCAGTATGTAACTAACGGCAAACCCTATGAAGGCTTAGAAAAGATGCGCATCATCAATCAAACTGGATTTAATCTTACTAACGAAGTTCATGATGATGGTGAAGCTTACGGTGGAACTATGAATGATTTCTTGGTAAAAGCGCTTGCTAAATTTGGGCATAAACAAGGATTGCAAAAAGTAGTTGACCTAACGCTCGAAGCAATGAGGCTTAGTCGCAATCACTCAGGCTTGACCGCACAGGATTGGTTTAACCACATGTTATTTGCTGACGAACTTGCAAGCAATATGAGAAGTCCCGGTGAGCTCAAAGATTTACTTATCGACGCTCTCAGAGGCCGAAACTATTCCTTCGATGGCTCAACAACAGCGAAATTCCAATTGATCAACGATAAAGATGAGGTTACGAGCGAAACTCAAGGTTCACGCGAAAAACCGATCGAATTAAAAGTAAAAAGAACCGATTGGGTGACTTACAACATGCACACCAAACTCATGAGTACCGAAAATTATAAGTTTAAGTACCCGGTCACGGTAAAAGTACAATTTGAAGGTGGGCCTATCCAAGGAGCTATTCGTTGGGAAGGCCAAGAAAATAAAACCGTAGAATACACACTAAATGCCGAGAAAGATGTTCTCGATTTTGCTTTAAAAGCATATGGCACTTGTGACGCGATTAATCGTGACGATGGTTCTTGTGTGGACTTTGCGTACGTGCAAATTTGGAATAGCGGAGAACAAAAACCCGTTGCTAAAAAACGCTTTTACTTGCGCATCAAAAGTTTAGAATAACGAAAGCAACTTGTTACATGATCATTGACCATGCCCACAGCTTGCATGTGGGCATACATAATCGTACTACCCACAAATTTGAAGCCACGTTTTTTTAAGTCTTTGCTAAAGGCGTCAGACTCTTTGCTTGTAGCTTTAATTTCGCTAAGCTTTCTAATTTTATTTGCCAACGGCTTACCGTTAACAAATTGCCATTGGTATTTACTGAATGAGCCAAACTCTTTTTGAATCTCTAAAAAGAGTTTGGCATTTGATACCGCAGATTCAATCTTTAAGCGGTTTCGAATTATGCCAGGATCCCTTAGAAGTTGACTAATTTTCTTTTTATCGAACTTCGCCACTTTTTTTGGATCAAAGTTTGCAAATGCTTTACGGTACCCTTCACGTCTTTTTAAAATAGTTATCCACGAAAGTCCGGCCTGGGCACCCTCTAAAATCAAAAATTCAAATAATTTTGTATCATTGTAAACGGGAACTCCCCATTCATTATCGTGATATTTTACATAAGTAGGATCGGTACCACACCATGCACAGCGAGTTTTAATTTGTTTTTTCATCTTATAGTTCTACTTTCTGATGGTTGATAGAATTTCCGTTCACAGTAAAGCGCACTAAGTGATTCGATTGACCGGGATCTAAAAAGGAATTCACTCCACCCGTGACGATATAAGTAGTGTTTCCAAGTTTCATTTCGCGAAACCCATGATAGTGACCCGCCACAAAATAGTTAACGCTGTTTCGATGTAAAATATTTTTTAATATGGCGCACTCTTCTTCGCTAGCCAATTTAAATAAATTATCAAGCTCACCAGAAACCGGAGCATAATGAGAAACCACAATTTTTATGGGTTGACTTGTAGCCGCCAAATCACTCTTTAACCAATTGAGTTGTGCTTCGCCTAAAGTTCCATTTCCAGAATCAAGAATCGAAAAATGAACATTGTCAGCATCAAAGGAATAAATGCTTCGGCCAACGTATTGTTTAAAGTTTGTCCAGCCATCGAAGTAAAGGTCGTGATTACCGATGACCGATCGATACAGGTGCGCTGAAGCATTCATAGTTCCGATATAGGCGTTAAACTCATCGGCTTTACCAAGGTTCGTAAGGTCTCCGGCCACCACCACAAAAGCATCTCCATCATTTTTGGATTTCATCATTGCTGACGAAATAAAACTCGTCGACGTTAGTCCTACGTGCGTGTCGCCAAAAACTGCAAACGTAAATGAATTGCTTCCAGCAGGGTCAATATTACTCGGGGCGCCGAGGTTACCAGAAAAGTTTTCGCGGAAGCGCTCACGAATGCCTTCAAAGTTAAAATTATTACATGCAGAAAAAAATAGACACATGAAAATTAGAAAAATCATAAAAATTTGACTCATACCTTCTTTAGTTGCCAATTGTCCCTCGATTACTTCCGCCATCACCTGAACATGCGCCGTGAGCTGTATTTTTTCAGAAATTTTACCGCGACCAGTTGTACTGGCTGTCGGCAGCAACATCAGGAAGGTCAGCTCCCAATTCAATATGACGATAGGAATCTTTTGATTCCACAATTTTTCGAACTAAGTAATTCATTACATCATGGCCCGACTTAAATAAAACTAAATGCCCCATGAGAGGCATGCCGAGAGTAACCAAATCTCCCAGTGCATCGAGAGCTTTGTGACGAACAAATTCATCACGATAACGAAGTCCACCGCTATTTAAAATTTCTTGGTTATCAAGCACAATCGCATTGTCTAAACTGCCACCTCGCGCCAGCCCTTTTTCTTTCAAGACCTCTACGTCTTTTAAAAATCCAAAGGTGCGGGCCTTTGAAAGTTCATTTGTAAAACTGTACTCGTTAATATCTAGATCAATTTTTTGTGTTCCAATTTTTGGGTGCGAAAATTCAATGGTGCAGGTTAAACGTAAACCGTTATAAGGAAGGACATAGGCATGTTTTTCAGCGGTACCGTAATAAATAGGTTTTGTAACATACGCATACTTTCGAGGTTGATCTTGCTCCACCATTCCTGCAGTTAAAATAGCCTCTAAAAATACCGAGGCGCTGCCATCACCGATTGGAATCTCGGGCCCCGTCAATTCAATAAATAAATTATCAATTCGAAGTGCCGTTAAGGCCGATAAACAGTGTTCAACGGTTGACACAGAAAACTCTGGTCCAGTCAAAGATGTCGCAAAGGATGTTGATTTGACGAATTCCCAATTAGTCGCCAAAGCCGGCGATCCGGGTAAATCTTTTCTAACGAAATAGATCCCTGTGTTGGAAGGAGCTGGACAAAAGCGCAGTCGCGCCGGCGCCCCGGTATGAAGGCCAATACCTTCAATTTCAATCGGTTTACGTAACGTACGCTGTAAAAACATAGGCTTATCCTAATATAGCAGGCCTTTTGCCGGATTGCCTAGGCCTGAAATACAAATCGTAGATTCTACAGGTTTGCTGCTAGCCTTGTCTCGATTTGAAAGTTAGCCGATTTGGGAAGTGGATGCGTCTATCATTTTTTGCTGCTATTTTACTAATTTTCACTTTGGGTTGCAGTACGAGCGAAGTACAACAGCAACCACGGACCTACCCACACCCAGCCTCATACGCTGTCGATGGGTTTTACTTGGACAAAGAACCACCCGTGCATGAGCGCGAGCCAATCCCAGGACCATTTTATTTTCGTGACTGCTCGCGGGCTACCCAAGGCTCTTATTTTTCAAAGACAGCTTTTAGTTGCGCAGATCACTAAATATTTTATTTCGAGTTCTGTAAGTGCTTCCTTGCCAACTCCGAAATGATCCTTCCCCGCGGTGTTTTTTGTATAAATCCTTCCTGTAAAAGAAACGGTTCATAAACCTCTTCGATTGTTTGTGTTTCTTCATTGAGGATAGCCGATAATGTATCGATACCAACAGGCCCGCCGGAAAACTTCTCATCAATTATTTTTAAAATTCTTCGGTCCATATGATCCAAACCAATAGGATCAACTTCAAGTTCATCTAAGGCGTGGCGAGAAAGTTTTTCGTCGATCACTCCAGTCCCAACAACTTCGGCATAATCGCGTACGCGTTTTAACAAGCGGTTCGCTACACGCGGAGTCCCACGACTGCGTTTGGCGATTTCTAGGGATCCATTTTCATCAATAGGAATATTTAAAAGCGTTGCCGATCTCTTAATAATTTTCGCCAACGACGCGTGATCATAAAAATGCAGGCGCTCCATAATTCCAAATCGCGCCCTGAGTGGCGCATTGATAAGACCTTCACGCGTCGTCGCGCCAATGAGAGTAAATGGTACCAACTGAAAGCGCATAGATTTCGCACCTAATCCCTCACCCGTAATGAGATCGATAAAATAGTCTTCCATGGCGCTGTATAAATACTCCTCGACCACCCGAGGCAAACGATGGATCTCATCAATAAAAAGCACAGAATTTGGTTTTAGACTGGTAAGAATTGCTGCGACATCACCTTTTTTCTCTATGGCTGGTCCTGACGTTGTTTTACATTCGACCTTAAGTTCGTGAGCGATAATTTGCGCCAGTGTTGTTTTTCCAAGGCCGGGTGGTCCACTAAACAAAATATGATCAAGGGGTTCAGCCCTTTTTTGAGCCGCTTTTACAAAAACAAAAAGTTTTTCTTTTAACCGCTGTTGTCCCGGAAAGTCAGCAAAACTGTGCGGGCGAAGCTTATTTTCCCATAGGCCTTCGCCATTATTCTGTTTTGCTCCCGATATCATTCTTTCTTCCATATTTCGCTCCTAATGGCCTGCTAATTGCGAAAGCCCCTCACGCACACCCTCTTGGAATTCGACATCGGTTTTCATGCGTGAAACGATTTTTTCAACTTCGTTTGCGCCGTAACCAAGATTTACAAGCGCCGAATAAATATCGCGTTTTATTCCGTCACGAATATTCGTTGTTGAAACTCCTTGTTTAACTAAGAACTTATCTTTTAGTGAAAAAAGAATTTGTTCTGCAGTTTTCTTGCCCACCTTTGGAAGTTGAGTCAGCGCATCGATATTTCCTTCTTCAATCCAACGAATTAAATCAATGACTTTTGTGCCTGATAAAATTTTTAGCGCTACTTTGGGGCCAATACCACTCACCGAAATCAAAGACAGAAAAACTTCTTTTTCAGCGATAGTTGAAAAGCCAAAAAGAGCCAGCATATCTTCACGCAAATGAGTGTGAATAAATAATTCGACATCGGTTTTTTTGTAGATATCATCGATAGTGTTTTTTGAACACTGAGCCTCGTAGCCAACCCCATTCACAAGAAGTACTATTTTTTCATCACTAAAAGATTTTAATTTGCCAAACAAATATGCAATCAAACCTCAATCCCCCGACTGGCTAATAAATTTTCTCTATCACAATTCATAGCTGCAAACAAAGCCAAAGCCAAGGCATCGCTAGCATCAAAGCGAGCTGATAAATCCACTCTTAAAATTCGCTGTACAAACAACGCCACTGTTTCTTTTTCAGAACTACCATGACCAGTAATTCCTTTTTTGACAGCCTTAGTTGCATACTCAGCCACACGAATGTTATTTTTTCCGGCAATGGCCATGACCACCCCACGAGCAAGGCCAAGCTTAAATGCGCTATCAGCATTTTTCCCAAAAAAAGCCTTTTCTAAACTTATTAGAGTGGGTGAAAATTCAGAAATTATGGAGCTTAATCTCTCTAACAAAATTGCTAAACGCTCCGCGGGCGAAAGCCTATGACTCAACATAATGATGTCATGTCTTAGATATCTACACTGCCCTGCTTCTTCTGCAACAATGCCCACGCCCGTGAAGCGCAGTCCCGGATCGATACCCATAATTATGCGGCTAGATTGACTTTGTTTCACTCTTCTCAGTGTACTATTAGCTCTTGCTTAATCAAGTTCATATGTCATGATTGGAACTATGGGAAATTTAGATCCTGAATTCATTGAACGTTATGAACGCATGTATCGCCAAGATCCTCGTTCGCAAGTCTTCGCGCTGCTCGCGGATGCTTACCGAAAAGTTGGCAAACTTGAGCAGGCACTTTCCGTTGTAAAAGAAGGACTCAAGTATCATCCGCAAATGGCTAGCGCTCATCTCGTTTTAGGAAGAATTTATCTTGACAGCCGTGAGACTCAGAAATCATTGGGACCTTTACAAGAAGCCACCAAACTCGCTCCTGAAAATATATTGGCGCATCAATATTTAGCCGAAGCTTACTTAAAACTTAAGCGCCCCAAAGACGCCTTGAGCGCCTACAAATTAATCATGCTAATCAACCCCTTAGATTCTTTAGCAACAACTGCAATAAAAAAACTCGAAAGCTTAACTGCCGATGAATATTCGGAAGATCTCTTTGCCACTATCTATCCGGCTAGCCGCAGCACCCCAAAAACGATTGATGATGCCAATAAAGAACCTCACTCCGAAAAAGCAGATGAGGCAAAGACTCCCCCCCCGTCAATGTCAATGAATCGATCTCTTGACCGCACTCTATCGCTTGCCGATGCATTGGCAGCTCGTAATGATATCGATAAAGCGATAAAGGTACTAGAAGCTGGAGCCAGCGAACTCGGCAATCAAGCCGAAATTTTAAAACGTTTAAAAATGCTAGCAAATCTTGGTGAAGAGCCTATTTCCCAGGAAGCTCCCGCCGCGAATACAGCCTCTATAAATTTGAATCCGTTGAAACCGTCTTCTCGGCGTGATATAGCCAATAGTTCAAAAAAAGAACTACTAATGAAATTGCTAAAACGGGTTCAATCTCGCAAACGCGATCTCGAAAATTAAGGTCTTGTAGGGAGTATATATGCACGCGACGTCGGATTTTAAAAAAGGCTTAAAAATAATGGTTGAAGGTCAACCCTACTCCATCGTTGACTTCCAGCACGTAAAACCAGGAAAGGGAAATCAATTCACACGTACAAAACTTCGCAACTTACTTTCAGGCGCAAACTTGGAGCGTACGTTTAAATCCGGTGAAAAATTTGACGTTCCCAACGTAGAATACCGCGAAATGAATTTCTTGTACAAAGATGAAAGCGGTTATAACTTTATGGATCCGAAGAGTTTTGACCAGCTTAATCTTGACGAAAGTGTAGTTGCCGACTCTAAATTCTATCTTACCGAGAACCTCCCCTGCATTATCCTAATCTATAACGATCGAGCCGTTGGAGTGGAATGCCCGAAGTCGGTGAACCTAAAAGTCACCCAGACAGATCCAGGCTTTAAAGGAAATACCGTAAGTGGAACTACCAAGCCCGCGACCCTAGAAACTGGCCATGTCGTGCAAGTTCCTCTTCACATCGCTGAAGGCGACACTTTGAAGGTCAACACACTTACCGGTGAATATGTGGAGCGCGTTTCCTTGAAATAATGCCTTGCACCTAGTCTGCCTATTTTACCCAGGTATTTTAAAATATTTGGGGGAGAAAACGCTTTGCAGAATCAGGTGGAATTTGAAATTCAAAAGGGCCTGCGTGCGGGTCAAAGCTGTGAGTCTATTGGTCAGTCATTGGTCCAGAGCTCGATCATGGGAAAAACTAATCAGGGAACCGTCAACGCAATTGGTTTTTTTCTTTCTCAGACAGGCCAATACCCTCTGCTTTTTGACTTTGTCTCTCAGCTCGCCAAAGAAAAGAAACCAATCCCGTGGGGTGCGACGACGATGGCACTCGCCTATCTTTCAGAAAAAATCCCTACTAGTTATATGGATCTCATCATGGAAGGAGCTAACGAGCAGGACGAACTCGCGCAAATTCTCCCGTTAAAGAACTTAGAGGGATTTAGCGATAAATTTTTGCTCGAACGTAAAAAGTATCTAACCCATCTTCGCGAAGAGTACGACAAACACAAGAAATCGATTTTAGATAAAATTTCGTACTTCAAAAGCCAACGGATGATTGATGAAGAGTCTAAAGCCATTGCGGAATTTGCGGTAGTTTTTCCATCCTCTGATGAGATTAAAGATCTGCGAGAAGACTTTGAACGTCGCAAAGCGGAACACTTAATTGCAAGCATGAATGAACAGGCGGAAAAAAAGACGCCATTAAGACGTCCTCGCCCGCAACCTGTGCCCGTAGAAATACAACAGTGGGTAACAGCACTCGTAAAGGTATGCCAACAAAAGGCAAAAAACGACCCGCAAAGCGCCATAGATTTAGCAATGATGTTTTATTTTTTTGAGCTTTACAATGAAGCGTTAGCAGTAATTTCAATGGCTCCGCCTTCCCATGCTGTGAACTGGCTACGTTTGGAGTTAAAAGTACTCGCCGGTCGATATGTCGAAGCTATGGAAGAAGCACGGAATCTCGAGCAACTCTACGCCACCGATCCTGAGTCAACTTTCGCCGCCACTTACGCGCGCGCTCAGTGTCTATGGGAATTAGGACAAAACTCTTTGGCGATCAGTTTATTACAGGGTATTGTCAGCATCCGGCCGTATTTTCGTTCGGCCTACTCGCTTCTTAAACAGTGGACGGAAGAAAATCCATGAAAATTAATTTCAAAAATTGGCGCCATATTAATTTCAAGTTCATTGGACAAGCCGGAATTGTAGCTGGATTTTTCTTTATGCTGGGATTTACTATCAAGTACCACTACCCGCAACTAAAGACCTGGGCGACTTTTCAAATCCGTGAAATCAGCGCCAAGAATTTTGGGATTGAAATAAAACCAAGAAATATTGAGATTTCACTTTTTCCTTTAGGAGTTCAGCTTGCCGATCTTGAAATACAAGCACAGAGAGAACATAAAAAAGATTTTCCTCGAATAAGTGCTCGCTATGTCGCCGCCTATATCGACATCTTAGGATTACTCACCGGAAGACTTCGGCTATCTAGTGTCGACTTTGTCGAACCAAAAATTAGTTTTGTGCAAAAATCAAAGTCTAAAAATAGCAGTCCTGTTCCGCTGCAATTTAGTTTTCGGCGCCTACGCTCCATTCCTATAAATCGCCTTCGAGTCATTAAAATGGACCTCGATTTGCGACTTATGGAGCCTGAAATATTTGTAAGCACAAAAAAATTTTCACTCGCCGTGGATAACAATGAAGGCGCTCTTAAATTTGATATTGACGGACCAGAAATTTCTTACCAACAGACTGACAACAATATCGGTGCTGACTTTTCTTTTACTACGAAGGGCCATGTCTACCGCAATGAAATTAATTTTGGCAAACTGCAAATAAAACGTCAAAATTCCGAAATCAGTATTCGTGGAACCGCTTTTGGAAAAGTTGAAGAGGGAATACTTCATGAAATGGAATTTGACTCTAAAATCCACTTGAGCCTTGGCGAGATCCGAGAGCTGACTTCCAAAATTTTTCCAAACACCAGGCAGCCAGAAGTTCAAGGCGTTGCTGAAGTTGTGGCAATTTCGAAATACAGCACTAATAAAGGATTTTCCGTTCAATTTCTTACCAAGACTCAAGATTTGAAAATTGATACCTTCGTCGTTGGAAATGTCGAATCACGCGGCAATTACAAAGATAAGTCAATTGATCTTGCACATTTTATAGTTCGTAATAAAAGTGGGGAATTCGGATTAAAAAGCACCCATCTTAGCCTGGAAGATAAAATTACCATTCAATCTGACCTCGATATCAAAGAGATGGAGCTGCAAAAATTTCTCGATACTCTTGGACTCCATGAGATTCCGACGGTCATTAATCTCTCCGGCCTATTCAAATGTGAAGGAGAAATCATTCCCGAACTAGGGCTTTCTTGCCAGGGGAATGCTGAGGGTAAAAATCTTCATGTCTATGCTGGACACGAGAAACGTTTTTCAATTGTGAAGCTTCCCGTCTTTGGCGCGCAAGGAAATGTCAAAATTTCTAAGCACAACGTTTCCTATCAGGCGGACTTAAAAGTCAAGGAGTACACCGGAAAGAGTGCCGGTGTTATTGATTTTGAAAAAGGATTTAAGATTACTTACGAGACGCCAGCACTTAGTTTTAACGTTCTTGATCACTTCGTGGGTCTAAAAACCGAAGGAGTTGCGAAGCTCTCGGGATCCACCGAAGGCAATTCTCAAACGGCGACCATAAACACCAAAGCAATGGTCACAGATTTTTGGTTAGACGACTATTTGCTTGAGAATGCGGAGTTTACATTCGCCTACAAAAGCGGGGTACTTTACTTTAACGACATTAAAGGCCATGTCGATGCCACTTCTTACCTCGGACAAGTTGATATTGATCTCCACAAGGAACAAATTCAGATTAGTGCCCGCTCCCCTGACGCGGATCTAAAAGACGTCCAAAGAGTGCTAAGCCGAAAATTTCAACTCCCGGTTGAAGCAACAGGGTTTGGAAAAATGCAAATCACATTATCGGGTCCTTTGGACCCTAAACAATTTGATTTTAAGTTTCTCTCACATTTTAGCGACGGTAAAGTAGCCACCGAGTCTTACGACTCCCTCATCGCCAACGTGTCCGCCGAAAACGGAGTGATAAAATCCAATAAAATAATCATGACTAAAAATGCTTCGCAAATTTCCGTAATAGGACAAATTAGCCCTCAGGGCTCGATCCAAGTCACCGCCACGGGTGATCAAATTAGGATGGAAGACAGCCAATTCATTAAGTCGCGCCTGCCTGAACTGCGTGGTCAACTTGATTTTGATCTTTCGTTAAAGGGACCAATTACTAAACCACAAACTCTTTTTAAAGGCTATTTAAGTCAGATGAGTTTAGGAAGTGAGTCGATAGAGTCCTCGACTTTCAACCTTGATATTGGCGAACGTGCAATTATAGGAAATGGAAAATTTTTTGGTAGCCGAGTCAGTAGCCAATTTGAATTTCCGATCGCTGCGGATTCTCCATTTCGCATTGATCTCGTGGCCAAAGAATTAAACTTCATGCCACTCATGGGGCTGTTTATGAAAAGCGAACGGCATTGGGACTATAAAAGTTCTCTGACAGGCACAATGGCTATCAAATCGCCAAGAGGCGGGTTTTGGAAAAGTAGTGGCACGGCCAACATCGATGCCATTGCGGTGGAACGCGGTCCGGTTTATTTAGCTAGCGATACTCCAAGCAAAATTTCATTTGAAAACGGATTAATTAATTCTACGGCCATAAATTTAAAAGGACCAAACTCTTACCTTCGCGCTCAAATTTTAAATTCTAAACGCGAAGAATTAAATGTTACTGCATCAACGAAGGCCGATCTTTCGCTTTTTGCATTGTTCACTCCATTTCTAAAGGAAATGCGCGGACTGGTTACCGTTTCGCTAAAAATAAGCGATAATATCGAAAATCCAAGCATTCTTGGATCCGCACTTGTTGAGGGCGGTCTTATTAAACTTCCTGACTTTCCCGCGGCATTTCAAAACCTACGTGCCGATGTGCTTTTCAACAATCAAAAAATTTTGATTAACTCCGCTAGCGCCAATCTTGGCGGCGGTACCATTCAAGCTGGAGGAGGCATAACTCTTGTCCCCAAAAAAATGCCGACAATTGATGTTCAGGGATCATTTGACCAGGTTCATTTGACAATCCCCGATGGAGTAAAGTCGGTAAGCACGGGAAGCATTTCCATTACAGGAAATTCATATCCTTACAAGCTTTTGGTTAAAGCCAACATTGAATCTGGTGACATGATCAAAGAATTTTCCTCTGATGACTCCCAACCTGGAGTCGTCAAACAAAGTTCACTCCTACCCAAACGCGCTACCGAACGAGAGGTTTCTCCAATCACACTCGATCTTAATCTCTTGCTTTCAGATAACGTTAAAATTAAAAATGAAATCCTCGATACAAATATTGCTGGTCAACTCCAAATTTTTGGAGAGCCCAGCGATATAAAACTCAATGGCCAAATTAATTTTGTAAAAAATGGGAAAATCTATTTCCGAAAAACTCCATTTGAGGTCTCTACGGGAATGATTCGTTTTAAGGAGGCGATGAATAATCCGGAGCTTTTCATCACTGGTACCGCGCGCGTTAAAGATTACGATGTCACGTTGCTTATTCAAGGCACGGCACTAAAAATGGTTCCTCAACTGACAAGCCAACCATCCCTCACCCAGTCAGAAATTATTTGTCTCCTAGCTTTAGGCGTAACCTGCGACACCATGGAAAAAAACGTGGCGTCAAGTCAGCAAGGCCAAGCTAGTTATGGACAAATCGGAGCGGCAATTCTTTCAAATAATCCTCTGCAAAAACAAATCAAAGACCGCTACGGCGTGGATGTCGGCTTTTCCACAACATTTGACTCCGATAACTCCTCTGTCCCACAGGTGACCGTAGGCAAACAAATATCTCCTAAAATTGGTGCAAAAGTAATTCATTCTCGGGGCAAGGAGCCTAAAGTCGATGCGCAAATTTTCTGGGACTTAAATCGTAATTGGTCGTTCGTGGGAAGTTGGCAGGGAAGAACTGAGGACAATCCGACTGATAAGTCTGTAAAAGATAAAACCAATAACAACTCCGTTGGCGTGGATTTGGAATATAAGATGGAGTTTAAGTGAAAGCTCTATTCCAAATATTGATATTTTTGATACTTCTCAAAGACCTAGCTCTCACAGCTGAGGTCAAACTTATCGACATACCTGAACCCGTTATCAAGACCTTTATCAATCTTATCACGCAAATAAAAGCCAACACGAGTCGGTACGAAAAAATCGATCAGCTCTTACGTGAAATGATGAAAACAAAAACCTTTGAAAGCGTTGAAGCAAAAACCGATGAAAAGGGGAATTTGCTAATTGTGGCACGACCGGCGCGAAAAATTTCACGAATTACTGGACGTGGAAACACCGCCATCAATCAAGACGAAATTATAAAAATCCTTGGCCTTGACCTCAACGAAAGTTTCGACAGAAAACAAGTTCTCGAGGGTACGCAAAAATTAAAAAATAAATACACCGACCTAGGCTTCATCAATACTGTTATTACGGTGGATTTTAGGACAGAGCCTGAAAATAAAATTGCCATAGAACTTAACATCACTGAAGGCCCCGAATGTTTTATAAAAGAATTTAAATTCGATGTCAAAAATCCTTTTTTAGCAACACGGTTGCGGAGTATTGCCAAGAAATTTGTGAAACAAAGATTTTCAGCCAATATCCTTTCTGACTTTCAAGCTAAGGCAAATGAGGAATTTATAGCCGATAACAGCCGCTACTTAAACGCATCCCTTTCCGCTCCCCAAATTGATTTTAATGCTAGCTACAGCGAAGTCACAATTTCTTACTCTGTCACTGATCCTTACAAAATTGAGTTTTTATTTAAAGGCAATAACTCGTCTAAAATGGATGACGATAGTTTACGTCGTGCCATCGACCCAGATTCACTAGCACAACTCGGCTATAATATTACAACGGAGGCTACCTCCAGGGTAAAAGACCACTATCTGAATGCAGGGTACGCTCAGGTCTCGGTAAACCCGCAAGTGAAACAATATGAAGATCCACCTCGGCGCGAAATACATTTTTACATTGAAGAAGGTCCAAGAGTTGAAATTCGTAAATTCTATATTCAGGGGCAAATTTCGCGTCCCCCCCAATATTACTCAGATTTTATCACTGACCATAGTTCCGATCTGGTTAAAAAAGGCCTTTACAATGAGCGGGATCTTGAGCGCGGCTACAAAAACTTAGTCACCGAACTGAGAAACCAAGGTTTTTTTCGCGCCCGCATTCAATCGGCGTCATTGCTTGAGGGCCCAAAACGTCAATGGGTAGATATTCAAATTTCGCTCTATGAAGGTCCTTTGACTGCCATCCAAGATATAAACTTTTCCGGCAATAGGAGTTTTTCTGAAGAAGAGCTGAGTGCTGCCCTCACGATTAAAAAAAATGGTCCGCTACACCTTAATCAATTAGAAGAAAGCATTGAAACACTTCGTCAGTTTTATTTTAATAAAGGCTACCTTGAGATGCAGATTTTGGGTTCAGCCGACACACTTGTGAGTTACAACAAAACCAGTACACTTGCGACTATCATGTTTAAAATTCTAGAAGGTCCAAGAATTACCGTTAACTCCATTATCATTGACGGCAATGACCAAACAAAAAACTCAGTAATCCTCAGAGAACTCAAATTTAAACTAGGGGAACCTCTGACACCCGCCGCCATTGAGACTTCAGTCAATAACCTACAACGCCTAGGGCTTTTTAGTAAAATAGAAATTGAAACTTTTGAAAAAGGTACCAGTACAGGCCCACGGACCGTTATCATCAGACTCGCAGAAAAAAATCCCGGACTTTTTAAATTTGGTATGGGGGTTGCTAACGAAATTAACCTAAACGCAAGAGGTTATGTCGGAGTGTCTTACCGCAACCTCCTAGGAACAGCAAGATCTGTGAGTTTACGTCTCGAACAAGATAAAGCCATTGCCCCCTTACAAGGAAAGACTCTCGACTACGGCGCTGACTTTCTTAACAATAAGATTACCGCGGGATATTTTGAGCCCTTCATTCAGCTCCCATTTGATACCGTGGTTGATGGCCGCGTTAATGTTACTCGCTCTCAACTCATTGCAAGCTATCCCACGACGCTTTTGCAAAAAACTGACGTCCGCGAATCTAACAGCGTGGAGTTTCTTTTAGAAAAAACTTTTACTCCAAACATTAAACTCATTTGGGCACTCTATGGATTTTCACATGACAGCAAATTTTTCGTCTATGAGCCACCGCGTTCAGTAGAAGACGTGGCGCGCATTGGACCTTCGGTCGATTTTGACTATCGTGACGATATTTTTAATCCTACAAAAGGCCAATTCATCCGCTTAAACTTAGACTATTCGTCTCCGTGGATTGGCAGTACAAATACAATTGAATTCATTCGTACCGCCACAACCTTATCCCACTATCAACCAATCAAACCAGGATGGGTTTGGGCCAATTCAGTTCGCGGCGGCTATGTAAGAAATCTTTCGACCTATCCCTATGTCCATCCTCTAAACAATACACTCTACTCGGGTGTACCCTATGCGCAGCTATTTTCTCTGGGAACACGTTCGACAATTCGTGGATTTGATCCCTCACTCGAATTGATTCCACGCCTTGATGAAATTAAAGCCAATCTTGCTGGCGTAACTATACCATCTGACTTTGCGATTACGGATTTTAAACTCAAAGACGAAACTTATTTTTACTTAGTAAAGTCAGAGATTCGATTTCCAATCTATGGCGCTGTTGGTGGAGCAATTTTTTATGATGGTGGCGCTGTAGTGATCCCGAACTTTCGCTTTGAAAAAGAATATCGCCACTCTGCCGGAGTGGGGCTACGCTTTGTAACTCCCGTCGGTCCTGTAAACTTTGAATTAGCCTACAAGCTAAATCCCATCGAAACCTCTTCAACCAATCCAGATTATCACGAATCTAAATATCAATTTCACTTTAGTATTGGGTCTTTTTGAAGTGCCCGACACCTTTTTTCGTCTACACTGCGTTAACCTATATCAGTACGATCGCACTGAAATATCAAGATCCTTCAATGCTTCAGAAACTGGTTTGGGGAGGGGCTTTGTTTTGGGAACAGCGATACTCTCGTGTAACGTGACTGGAAAAGGACCGTAGACCTGGGCTTCGACATAGTCTCCAAACCCATCGGCATTATCCAAAAAAATATCAGTAGTGCGCACATGTATGTTCATTTTTTTATGCAACTCGTTCTTAAAATTGGGTACCCGGTCCTTAACTCTGAAAACACCCTTTACATAGTCCACAACACTTTGAGAATCTCCACCGGCCCTATTTTGAAAATCAACGACGAAAGGTGCCGCCAGATAAGGAAAGTAATCATATGGAATAGCCTTGCCATGCCAACTTTCACTACTTCTAATAGAGTCTCCCAAAGTAAAGCTCAAAAAAATCTCGCCTCTTGAGATAGAGGCCAGAAGCTTTTCATTGGAAACTAGATAATGAGTTTCCCCATACAAAGAATATCCTGAGAAATATTGGTTTTTACGACTATGAAAAAATGTTGAGACCGGACGATAAAGTGGAGGGATTTGGACCTGATAATCGGTCACACTCATTCCTAAATTTTCAGCCTCAACTTGGCGTCGAACATCCTCATAACCTAATGCACTATAGGCAGAAAGTCCAACTTGATCCATCGACTTCGTACCATTGGTGATCACCCCAAAGCGCTCAAGGCTTGAGCCTATACGTACTAGCTGATAGTCATTAAAAAACTTTTGCACATATTCACGATATTCAGGAACCAAGAGAATCTGAGCCTTATATTCCTCAAAAGACTTGAATCCTGTGTTCGCCAAAAAGTCTCTCAAAAATCGCCTTTCCAGTGAATCCCTAATTTTTTTTATAACTGTTTTGTCATGTAGGACTTGAGTTTGCGATAACATCACACGCCGCAAAACCTCTTCTTTTGTCGTGATTGCCGCTTCGTGCTCCGTAGATAGGTGTTGAATCGCAAGCTGCAAGCGGTAGCTAATTTCGCCGGCTTCGCGTGAGGTCGCTCCCAGTTTTTTTGCAAGCTTAGCAGCCTCAGCAGGAGAGAGAGCTGATAAAGCTACACTTACCTCTCGCCATCTGTCTTTCACAAATTTCAAATTAAAAATTTTAAAGCCAACAAACTCTGAAGTAATTTTTTTATTGAGAAAAAAGTCAGATCGAAACTGACTCGCTATTGCATAGACGAATGGTTTAGAGCCCTGCAAGTGAACTTTATAACTGTTATGGATATTTGAGTCCCCTAACACATAACCTATTACACTGGTTACAGCCGTCAGAGTTTGAAACTCTTTCGTCATTTCTCTTTCTGAGTATTCATTTACCGACTGCCATACTTCTGGGTCGCGGAAAAACCATTTTCCATCTTTGTCTTGCGAATACTCCTGCAGTCGCACGTCGATCCCCACTCTCGCAGATAGTTCCACTAAAAGTCGGTTAGCCAGTAGGGTATATCTTTCTGGTGGATCGATCGGACGCATTGGCTCCGTATTAAATAAATCGTAACAAAGGAAAGGGGCGGCCATTGCGGGTATACAAAAACATACAAAAAAGGTCGCAGTGGCAAAAGTTTTGACACTTAAAAAGATTGAACTCGATTTTACTTTAAAAGGTTTTGCCATCCCCTAAATACATACAACAGTTATGCCAACATTATTCCCGCACAAACTTGGCCATGTAAAACCCATCAAACCCCGTATCATCAGGCAAAAGAGTTTTCTCTTCCATCAATTTAAAACCCAAAGAGGTTTTTGCAACAAAATCTTTTACGATATCGCCATTTTCCGAAGGTAAAATACTACACGTGGAGTAAACTAAAGTTCCGCCCTTTTTCACCATCGCCGAATATTCAAAAACAATCTCTCGCTGCAGCCCATTTAGTTCCGAAATTTTTTTCAAAGCTAATTTCCATTTCGAATCTGGTTTTCGACGCAAAACCCCTAACCCCGAGCAGGGCACATCTAACAATAGACGATCCGCTGACTCCGCTAACCGCTTAATTGTTTTCGTTTCGATTGTCTTGGTTTCAACAATATCGACCCCGGCACGATTTTTTCGGCGCCGCAGTTCTTCTAGCTTTTTCTCATAGATATCCATAGCAACAATACGACCTTTGTTTTTCATCATCGCCGCCATATGCAAAGTTTTCCCGCCAGCGCCGGCGCAGGCATCGATGACACGTTCACCGGGTTTTACTCCTAAAAAGGGAACAATCTGCTGCGACGACCAATCTTGAATTTCAAAAAGACCAGCCTGATAGGCTACAGTTGTAAACAGATTCTTTCTCGTCAGCAATAAAAGTGCATCGCCATCGATGGGTTTTACCTCAACTCCTTCTGATAAAAGCGCGGGAATCAATTCGCTAGGTGTTGTCTTCAATTGATTTACACGCAAGACAACATCCGCGGGTTTATTTAGAGCTTCAACCACTCGCCCCCAACGCTCGCCAACTTCCTTTCTTCCTAGTTCATCCATCCAATCGGGAATAGACTCTCGAACTGCAAAAGGAAAAGAGCCCACCACCGACTCGTTTGGGAAAGTAAATCCCTTTAAAACTTCAAACTCGCGCCAGTTCGGCAACTCAAATCCACTCTTTACCAAATAGACACCGTACCAAATCCACGGATTTTTTTTGTCAAAGCCCGAATTCTCAGCGACATGTTTGAGCAGCCGCCACCAGCGGACAACTTCGTAAACTGATTCGGCGACAAAACGCCGATCGCGCGCGCCCATTTGTTTTTGCGATTTCAGCTGAATATTAACAACTTTATCCGCAAGATATTTATTTTCGAAAATATCTCGCAAACATTTTACGATAATTTCAGATTGGGGCCGATGGACTTTCAAAATGTAAACACAGCGCCGGTAGTTAAATAACTACCGTTAAACTGACCGTCGCTCAACATCATAACATGATTTCTAAAACCAGCCTCAACAAACAAACCGAAACTTTGAAAGAGGTTCATAAATCTCAAACCCAAAAATAATTGATAATCCAGGGATACACTAGATTCTCCCGGCAACTGTTTAAAGAAAACCCCAGGACCAATGCCAGCACCAAAATAAAATGGAAACCGGCTACTCGCATCGGGAAAGCTAATGGCATAAAGTATCGACATTTTCGTTGCCTTCTGCCCACCTGCAAATTCGTACGAAGCAAAATCTATTTTTACAATTTTGTCGCCAGAATTTATCCACTCATCAAAGCGATAAGCCAAGCCACCAATGAATTTCCCGTTATCAGATTCGCCAGGACTTCCCCAAAGATAGCTATCGGAGCTTAAGTGGTTACCAATATAGACGGCCAAATAATGAGTATTGGAATCAGTAGCGGATGTTGTAGAACCCGCGACTTTCTTAGGCTCGAAGTACTTGGCAGCGGCTTTTGTGCCAGTTTCGACCGGCACAGGAGTCGGCTGTTGAAATCCCGAAGTCAATAGCCCCGCGACAACTAACGATAAAACCCGTAAAGCTTTCATAGAAAATCAATATATCCAAAGCCTATTTGACGCGCAATGCGTTTTATGATTAATGCTACTCCATGAGTACGCGCCGCGCCTCAAGAGAGGTGGCATTACAAGTTCTTTTCCAATACCATTTTTCGCCTGAAATCGATTTAGGCCAATGCCTTTCATTGTACGAAAGCCAATTCTTGCGCGACAAAGAGGCATGGGATTATGCGAACAATCTTATTGGTGGCGTATTGGAATTTAAAAAATCCATTGATGAAATTATCACAACCAAAAGTAAAAATTGGAAAATCGAACGTATAGCCGGGGTCGATCTTAATATTTTACGCATAGCTGTCTTTGAAATGAAGTTCATGAAAGAAGCTGTTCCTCGCAACGCCGTGATCAATGAGGCCGTCGAGATTGCAAAAAAATTTGGTAGTGAAAACTCATCGGCTTTTGTAAACGGCATTCTAGACCAAGTCTAATGTTTTGCCTTTCAAAAAAGGAGCTGTTATCTTTTTAAAATGAACATTTCTAAACTTGAATCTCTCAGCGCCTTTTCTCCTGGCTCAAAACTTTGGGTCGTGGCAGACCAAAAAAACTCACGCTGGGCTGAGATTATTGATTGGGAGTTAGGATTTCAGCTCACTCGTGCTGATCAACACAAAGATCCCATTGCGGCAAAACGTTTAGAAGAAATCGTTAAAGCGTGCGAGATGAAAGTGGATACACCAAAGGCACAAGAAACCTCCCCACTTATGGTGGCATCGACAAAGTATCTCCCAAATACTTATACCGTTAAAATTCCGTACTCCGGCGAAAAACAAAATTGGATTAAAAATGTGACAAATGTTTGGGCGAATTTAAACTTTCCACCCATTCGTGTTTTTTTACCGAAGGGAATTGAATTCGAAGATTTCAGAAAACATTGGACCAGAAAAGATGTTGCGCAAGATATTTCGGTCGTATTAGAAAGCTCAGCGACTCGTTAGTTACTTCGCTGTATTATGCTGTAAAGCCCGGTATAAAACTTCCGAGGCTGCTTTGGCCTGAGAATCTTTACGTGTATAAAATTTCACATTAAAGGAATAATTTAAATCCGCCACATCGACACGCGCGAGTCGCCCAGATGTTACCTGTTTGCGAATCGAATGCGCTGGCAAAAATCCCCAGCCAAAGCCCGACTCAATCACCCGCTTAAGAGACCCAACGTTGGTCGTTTCAATAACAGGATTTAATTTAATATTTTTTTGCTCAAGCTGCTTATTCAAAAAACTCTCGAAGGCCGGAAAATGCTGTTTCAAGCGTACCATGGGATTTTCAACCAACCCACTAACATCAATACTGGAAGGCACCGCTGCATCACGCGCACTTACTACCAACCATACTTCGTCTTTAAACAAAGTTTTTTCTTCGTACTGATCGGCATAACCACCATATTCCTTAACAACATCTGGCATAATTGCCACATCGAGCTCGCCACGTTTCATCGCCTCTAGAATTTCGGCGCCAGAGCCATACTCTAAACTCAAAGTAATCTGACTGTTGGTTTTCAGAAATAACCCAACCAACGGACTCACGAGATACATTCCTATCGAGTTTAGAGTCCCGATAACAAGTTTCCCTTTTACCTCAGATTTCATACTTTGAATTGCGACTTCCGCCTGTTTTGTAAGATGCATGATCTTCTTTGCATATTCATACAAAAGCTGACCATGGAGTGTAGGTTTTACATGGCGAACACCACGAACCAGAAGTTCGACCCCTAATTCCTCTTCTAAATTACGAATTTGTTGGCTCACCGCCGGCTGAGTGAGAAACAGCTTTTCTGCAGCGGCAGTCATGCTGCCTTCGTTTAAGATCGCGCAGAAAGTTGCTAATTGCTGGAGGTTCATCTTAACCGATACTATAAGGTATTGTTATGGGGAATCAAGAATAATCTAAATTGTTTTTAGATTATGGAAAGTTGTATTCAGTGCCTGGGACGTGGGGAGGACTTATGCGCAGGACAAGCGGAATCGGGGTCTTAACAATGGCCGTAATTTTAAGTGGTCTCATTGGTTGTTCACAAAACGATCATAAAAAGTCGGTGAGAATTAATTATCAGACGCCGCAAAATACTAACTTGGGCTACATCGTTCGCATTGCCCCCTCTGAGCACAGTATTTTAGAAAGAAATTTTTCAGGAAATTCTTCTGCGATCAACGCCTCTCAGGGCCTCTATCACGTTAATGCTAAGAGTGAAATTGAAATTGCAAACCTTCTACCGCATGCACAAATTCAGCCAAACTTGCTTTTAGGATCAAAAAAAAAAGATGCCGGATTTGAATGGTTAGCCATGGAAGCCAACCGATCTAAGCCACAATTTCCTAATTGTGTGGTGAACGAGGATGAACCACCAACAGCTGTCATCAAACTACTTAACAAAAGCCAGTTAAAATCACGAAATGGCTACTTGGAAATTAATCAGGTCTTACGACTCTCCGGACGCGAGAGTTCCGCCCAAAACTATAGGTGGTACGTCATGGCACCTGGAGAGATTCGTCCACAAGGTCCTTTCTCACGGGAAGGTGAATTTGATATTCGTGTCGACGAGCTTGGTCATTACGAGATTGGGCTTTTTGTGCAAGATTCACGCGGAGTGTGCGCCATTACAGTTGTTCCCATCAATGTGACTTCCAATCCAAAACTTTCAGTACTTAATCCCAAGGACCGTCCTCTTCTTAGTGAAATGGACCAAAAGTTTGAGCACCTAAAACTCATCAATGCCGAAAAAGCGTGGGATATTTCGCAAGGAGAAGGTCAGATTATTGCAGTGCTCGACTCGGGCGTAAATTATAATCACCCGTTTTTAAATTCTAAAATTCTTGTGAACGAAAAAGAAATTCCTGATAACGGTAAAGACGACGATGGCAATATGCTCGTCGATGACTATCTCGGCTGGGACTACGTACAAAATGATGGGGCGCCATTTGATGATGCCGGACATGGTAGCCACGTAGCAGGCCTGGCAGCTGCCGAAGTTTTCGGTGTCGCACCCAAGGCAAAAATTCTTCCTATCAAAGTCGCGGATGAAAGTGGTCTTGCGGATATGGCTAAAGCGACTGCGGCTATTTATTATGCTATTCACCGAGGTGCAAAGATCTTAAACCTCTCGTTTGGCGGACCATTAAATCCAAATACTCCCCGCGAAGCGCTTCGCCCTGTGTTAGATGCGTTTGAGTTTGCCAACCAAAACGGAGTCATCATCGTCACAGCGGCTGGTAACGGGATACTTGATCAAATTGGAAATCCCATTCCTCTTGACAACGATATTATTCCGCAAATACCGGCCAGCCTCCCATTCTTAAACAACATTACGGTGGCAAGCCTTGATGCAAGTTTCAATCTTGCACCTTACTCAAACTATGGCGCAAGATCAGTTCGTGTCGCGGCCCCGGGAGGGACAAAGGAAGAGCCGTTATGGTCAGCAAAACAAGAAAACTCAAAGGGGATTTTATTTTGGGGTGCTGAAGGTACATCAATGGCAGCACCGATCACTTCAGGGATAGTGGCGCTCGTACGTAGTGTGAGCCCAAAACTATCTGTTCCTGAAATTAACAAAGTACTCTTAGCGTCGGGACCAGATTCAAAAAATCTTTTGGGAAAGACACAGTCAGGTCGAGCTCTTGATGCTTTGGACGCCGTTAACAAAGCAAAAAATCTTAAACCAAGCTCTCCTAGTCCTGAAATATCAGCTATCAAAATAACGGCAAATAAGAGTCACCGCAGGTAAAACGCGGTTGACATAGAGGGTCGGTTCGTTAGACTTAAAAGATGAGTCTCAGAAAGACCCTACTAGCGTCGGCAATATTAGCCTTAATTTCCTTTAACTGGGCCTACGCAGTAAACTATAAAACTTCGTATTTATCTTTTGACCTTCCGCCAAGCTGGAGTTGCGTGGCGGAAGGAACTGAATATGTATGTTCTTCTGGTTTGCAAAAGGGAAAGCGTGATGCCGTTATTGTCTTTACTGCCAAAGAGCGAGGACCAAGCGATAGTTTTTCTGCCTATGAACAACATTTAAAAACCCCGCGCACGATTCCTAACGATAAAAATCAAATGACTCAATCCAAGATTATAAAAGTGGTAAGAAATACGATTAATGGTCAAGAATGGGTCGATGGACTCCATGACAACTCGGAAGTTTTCAACTATTTCACCCGCTACCTTGCGACTGTAAAAGAACAACTTGGAATCCTAATTACTTTTAGTGCCCATAGAAAGAGCTACTCAAGATACAGTCAGGATTTCGACCGAGCAATTCGTTCGCTCGTAGTTTTAAAGATTCCTACAGCGGCACCCAATATTCCTGTAACATCAACAACAAATACGGTGCCTACCTTTCCGTCGAATTTACCGCAAATTAGCCCGCCGCCTGAACCTGAAGCCATAGGTAGCGGTGGCGAAGGTGGCTCGTCTATGTCAACCACCCTAGGCATTGCACTTTTATTCCTAGCCATCATCGGATATTTGGTGCTGCGTCGTAAAGACAACTAGTTTAACCCCACTACTGTTTGAGTTTGAACACAATATTCGGTAATAGTTCGTTCGCATGAAGCTATCCAATCTCCTTGAGTCTTTAGAGGGAATTGAACTTTCCACAAACGCCGTCATCGCTGCCCTAGTCGCCCTTTGTATCGTGACTGTTTTGATGTTACGGGAATTTTTCACGTGGATGGTAAAAACCAAACGCGTTCGCCAAGATATAAATAATATCGCATTTCAGTTAAATCGTATTGAAGAAAAAATTGATAGTCTACGAATTCAGTCTGTCAATACAGAGGTCACAAAAGTAACTGGCCCCTATTTCAATTTTCCTTTGGAAATGAAACCGGAGCCAAAAATCGTCGATCCTACCGACATTCTTTAGAGATAATCTCTAAAACTCTTTACTTCCACGGGCCCAACAGGTCCCAGTTGATCTTTTACCGATCGCGAGTTTGAATAAACCAAAATCTTCAAGGATTCCGGTTTTAAATAGTTGCGAATTACCTGGTTGACCTCAGAGGTAGTAATTTTCTGCACATCATCGATAAAGTCTTCCAAGTAGTTGTCACCAATCCCATAAAGTCGAAGCACCATTAAGTTATTGGCAAGTTTTTCCGCAGTTTCAATGGCTCGCGGAAAGTTTCCGATCATATAAGCTTTGGCATCTTTGACTTCCTCGTCCGTAGCACCTTGCGAACGGAAGCGCTCGAGTTCTTGCAAGGTCTTCTTAATCGTTTCACCGACTTTCTCATTGCGCGTAAACGTCGTGATGGTAAAGGGCCCAGAATCTTTGCGCGCTTCAAAGCCTGAGCTAATTCCATAAGTAAGCCCCGAGCGCACTCTCACCTCCTGCATCAGTCGGCTAGCAAAACCACCACCCAAAATTGTATTTGCTAAACGTAGTTTTTGAAAATCAGGATTATCGCGGCGAATTCCGTAGTGTCCTATTCGAATTTCTGATTGTACAAGATCACCCTTATCGACAATACGGATTTGGTGACCTTGAATTTGCGGAAGGCTCGGGAATGCCAACTGCGGAATCTCTTTTTCTTTCCATCCGCCAAAATGTTTTTCGAGTTTTTCAACAATATTGTCGGAGTAATTTCCCACCACCGCAAGGATGGCATTGTTGGGTCGATAGTACTGACGGAAATGCTTCACCACGTGTTTTTGCTCTACCATTGAAATTCCTTTTCGCCTTCCCATCACCGCATGAGAGTACGGATGCTCCGAATATAAATAGTCTTGGTAAGCTAAGCTTGTGAATGATCCAGGCTCTTCAGTTGTTTTCTTGATGGCATCGAGCACTTGGCGCTTTAGCCTTTTGATTTCCTCTTTAGAGAATGCCGCATTGGTAATAACCGTTGAATAAATGTCCAGAAGTTCATCGCTGTACTGCGAGAGACCACTCGCATTGATCTGGGTAAAATCGTAGTCGGTGTCAGCATCATATTGAGCACCAATAGCTCCAAAGGCATCGGCAATTTGGGTGGCGTTTAATTTTGGCGTTCCTTTATTAATCATCTCCGCCACAAAATGCGAGAGGCCCGGCATATTAGCGGGATCATGCGCAGCTCCTGACTTTATCATCATGCTAAATGTCGTATAAGGGAGAGCCCTGTCATCAACGAGTAAAACACGTAAGCCGTTTGATAGCTTTACTTCTTTATAGGGACGCAGTTGAAATCCAGAGCCTGGCAAAATATTTTGCAAAGGTGTACTTCGACAGCCCGTAATTAAAAAAACTAAGACTATAATTTTAAAAAATTTACTCATGTTGTCCTCCAGAGGCTGGAACTATTTTTAGGATCGATTTTTGCTCGGGCTTTAGATATTTTTTTGCAACTTCTTGCACTTGCCCAACGGTGACGGCTTCATACTTATCAAGATCACGGAAGAACACTTGATAATCCCCGAACAAGGTTTCATTTAACGCCAGCACGTTTGCTTTTCCATGAATTGTTTTCAACGGATTCACATAATCCATCATGATTTGATTTTTGGCTTTTTTTAGTTCAGCCTCCGTCACTCCCTTTGAACGCAGTACCCACAATTCATTCTCAATCACTCTCAATATATTGTCCGGAGTCATTCCTGATCTTAAGCTCGCGACAATTTGAAAAATTCCCGGCTCCTGAGGTGTATAGGAGCTTGCGTTCACATTCAAAACAATTTGGCTACGATAAACCATTCTTTTGTACAGACGACTCGATTGATCACCTCCTAAGATATTTGCGATCAGATCAAGGACGTAAGTATCGTCGTCGCCGGCGCGTGAAGTTTTAAATACCATTCCCACTGTGGGGGTTTGTACAGCTTTTGAAATTTCGCGCGTGCGAATGCTCCCTTGGTTTGGCTCTTTTGGATAAGTTCTAGGTTTAATTTCAGACGCCGAAAAATTTCCATAGTACTTCTGAATCAAATCTTTAACTTTGGACTTATCAATATCACCTGCGATCACTACGGTAGCATTGTTAGGAGCATAAAAAGTCTTATAAAACTCTTTACAGTCTTTAAGAGTTATGCGGTTTAAATCCTCCATCCAACCCACTACGGGCCAGCGATACGGATGGGCTTTAAACACCAAATCAAAAGTGGCTTCCCACAAGGTACCCATGATTGAATTATCAGTTCTTTTTCGTCGCTCCTCTTTAACAACTTCTCGTTCAGTTTTGATTTTTGCATCGGTAATATCGAGATTAACCATGCGGTCGCTTTCGATATCCATAAAAAGTTCAAGTTTATCACTGGGACCATCAATGTAATACCCGGTGTAGTCATGACTGGTAAAAGCGTTGTTGTCGCCCCCATTAGCGTGAATTAAGCTATCAAACGCTTCACCACTATATTTTTTTGCACCCTTAAACATCATGTGCTCAAACAAGTGCGCAATTCCCGTGATTCCTGGACGTTCATCCTTCGAACCAACCCGAAACCAAGTGTTATAACTTACGCGAGGAACACTATGATCTTCATAAAGCAAAACCGTCATGCCATTGGGCACCTTATATTTTTCAACTTCGAATTTTAAATTTTGACCGATACTTGCGAAAGCATTTTGGGCAATAAAGATAAGAAAAAATGCTGAAAGCTTATGATACACAGTCGACTCCTTGACTATTTCAAATTTCATTTATTGTCTAGCGGTGAGGAATCGCTGTCAACTCTCTTACTGAACGGCAAAATACGTAAAATACACTTCTTTGACCACCCCCTCTTTTAAAAATCCATTGAGAGTTGTGGCAATTTGATCTTTTAAAAAGAGTTTTCCTTGGATGGTCTCAATATCAGCAAAGCGCTTAGCGTTGAGGATTTTTACAATCGAATCGCGAGATTCTGCTCCTAAACGAACCACGTCCTCAAATCCCTTGGTATCGAGCATTTCTAAACTCATTTCTAAACGGATAGCCCGGGACGGAAATCCCGCCAGATTCACCGTAAATTGCTCCATATTGTAAAGCACAACATCGGATTCCATTTCTTCCAGTGCTGTCGAAAGCAATTCCTTTTCATTTTCTTCCACGATTTTAGGTGGTTCAAATTCGACCGTGTTGATAAAGACCAGATAAAGGCCTGCCCCTAAGGATCCAAAATTTATAACTAAGAAAATTGGTAACAGCAGTTTCCCAATTTTTCCTCCTCCACTTGCTGGAGCTTCTTGCGTTGTCTCAGTTTCAGCCATTGCTCGTCCTTTGTAGTATTTATCGGCAACCTGACAAAAGTCTTAATACGAAAACTCACCCTTAAAACTCAAATTCTTGACATTTATTCCTCATCCCAAGGACACTGAGTTATAATAAAAGAAGGAACGGATAACGGATGAAAATCCTTTTGAAATCGTCGAAATCATTGACAATTATAGCAACTCTTTTATTCGCCGCAACAAGTGGTGCTGATGACACTAAGAAACTTTCGATTGAGGAAGAAATTCGTGACTCCTCTAACACATGGATCACAAAAATCAATTACCAGGTTCCAGATAATATCGTAAGTCTCGGCAATACTAATTACTTTCCTAATCATATCTTTGTCGTCGACAAAACCGAAAGATCACTCACCGTTTGGAAGCAATTTGAAGTAGGTAATTTAAAGCCTGTCCGCCACTATCCCACTGATATCGGAAAGAACCAAGGCGACAAACTCGCTCGTGGCGATCACAAAACTCCTGAAGGTATTTACACTTTTTTAGAAAAACTTGAAGGCAATCTAGATTTTAACCTTTATGGTAGCCGCGCCTTTACCATCAGCTACCCGAATGTCTTCGATAAGCTTTTAGGAAAAACCGGCGCTGGAATTTGGCTACACGCAGTCCCAGATACGGTAGCCTTAACTCGAGGATCGCGGGGATGCGTTGTCGTCCGCAACGAAGTCATCAAAGACATTTCGCAATTTATAAGTTTACAAAAAACACCGATTATTATTAAAGACAGTGTTAACTACGTTCCTATCGATAAACAAAAAGAAAAATACCAAGTGCTAACCACAATGCTTGAGGACTGGCGCAAGGCCTGGGAAGAAAAAAGCATTGATAAGTACATGGAATTTTATTCTGAGAGCTTTCACGCATTAAAAATGAATAAGCGCAAATGGCACCGTTACAAAAAAGAACTTGCGGAAAAATATCAAAATATCAAAATTAAGTTTTCCGATCCCGCCGTCCTTGAACAAAAAGATCAGATATGGGTCCGAGCCTTTCAAGATTACCAATCAAATCTGCATAGCGATTTCGGTCAAAAAACAATTTATCTACGCTACGAAAACGGGGTTCCAAAGATCATTAATGAGGATTGGGTCGAAAATACCGATCCAACGGTGGTTAATTCACTAAATAGTTCGGCCGAGATGGGGAACCTTAGTCAAGCTACGAATAAGCTTTAGCGAACCTGAATTGCTTACAATAATTCAACAGAATTTGATAACACGCTCGCTGAGGTGGTATAAGTCACGGAATTATGAAGATAGCAATTTGCACCTTTCTTTTTATTTCGTTGAGCGAAGTTTCAAACGCCGCTCTTTATCATTATTCTTGCCATCTCTATGACACCAACACCAAAACAATTGATTACCGAGAGGTACTAAGCATCGATGTCGGCGAAAATTATTTATACCTTCGCCAAAATGATCACAACAGAACCCAGATTCCGTATCACCGTAAAGATACTGGTTTTGAAAATTTCTTAGTTTATAGAATAGTCAATCAAGTAGGTCCTAGCAATCGGGTTCTGATTAAAGACATGCTTCTTGATCCCGCTCTTCCATTCGGTGGCAAACCACTAGACACTTTCGATAGCGGTGGCTTGATGAAGACCTTAAGACTTAACGGCGTTGAAAAGTCTCACATTTGTCGTCGTCGCACTAACGTTGATTTTTGATCGGCGAGACATCGTCGAATCATAAAGAATCCGCAATGGGCAAGTGGATTTGGCCGTAGTCTCACCAGACCTGGTGCCGAATGAAATGGACAGCAAAATGTTGAAACCCGATCGCTATTTGCTAGTTGCAAGCCCGAAATGGCTGGGGCGTCATTTATCAGAGATTATTGAAAAGGAGAGAGTTATCGATTTTTACGAAAGCGATATCCTCGTCCTGAAAAAACGGATTATTTTCAAGATCTAATTAGATCAATAAAGTAATGGTCGCCCAGCCGCGACCAGATAGTTCGCGCGTTCGTTTGACGTGCCCCACGAACACTTCGACTTATTCTAAATCTAAACGGCAAACAAGAGAGTAGTAACCAGTTTCACCGTGATAACCGTCGTTTCTAACAGTCAGAATTGCGTTGAATTCTTCTTTAAGGCCAGATTTTGGGACCAATAGAGCATAGAGTGATCTGACATTTCCAACGCTTAGAATATTATAGCGCACGTTTTTAGCGTTTTTTTCAGAGCGTGGCTGATAGTCCTTATCTAATTTTGCAACAGGAAATCTTTCTGATTTTCCGTTCATAAAAAGAAGTACAGGGCTAAAAGAGCCGTTTTTAAATTCTGTGGTGATTTCGATACGACCGTCGTTATCATAGCGGTTGTGACAATCAACAGATTTCGCAAACACAGAAGACGACATTAAAAAAATGATAATTCCAAAAGTTACTTTCATAATTTCCCTCAAAAGTTTAATTTTGAAATGAAGTATTTGAACTCCGATATGTTGTCTACAATTGTAAGATTTTTGAAAAAAATTCTCAGGGTAGTGACTCACTATTTGAAAAATTTTGAGACATCGTCGGCGTCGTCCAGCACCTTTTTTGTCACCAAGTACTAATTTTTTACAGTCATTTTGCGCCTTCTCACTTATAAAGGTTTATATCGAACCCGGGTCAGGCAAGCATATTGCTAGTGAAATAATATGGCTATTCAATCAGTCACTACAATTGTTATCGGTTCCGCGCTAGTATTTTTGACTCTAGTGTTATTTACTGTTAGCTATATTTAATAATGCCAGCAGAGAAAACACAAACGTCCCTTCGCACTCTTGTGACTGTCCTTACTGCCTTTGTCGCCTTTCTTTCCACATTATCGACTGTAATGATGAACCGATCCCTCAATCGCAGCTTGCTTTTTAAGAATCAAGAATCGATTTTACAAACTGAAATCACCGACCAATGGAACTTCTTTCAGTCGAGGAATCTTCGTATTGAAATTTCCGAAGTCCTCGAAGCGATGCCTGGGACTAGCAATAAATTGAGTAACGATAAGAAGTTAAAAAAAGAGGAATGGATCAAAAAGCGCGACGAACTTTATGAAACCGCTAAAAATTTAGAAAAACAAAAACAAGGCTTAAGCGAAAAAAGTCGGTTCTTTTATAGAATATCTGGGGTATTTGTTTATGCTGTTGCTCTTTTGCAATTCTCTATTCTTTTGCTTCCTATCGTCATTCTCTACGAAAGCAAACCACTCATGATTTTTTCTGGAACGATTAGTGGCTTAGGACTTATATTTGCGTTATATGGTATCATTCAATTCTTAAAAATGATCTAAAGGCCTGGGCGAAGCAACAAAACTTCGCCCTACACACCTATTAAAAGTAAAAAAGAACCTGGAACCTTTAATGCCCTTAGTGAGCAGCACCGTTTCCGATTTCTTCTTCTTCTTCCTCAAGATCGAAGTGCGCGGTTTCTGATGCTAAATCAGGAAGTGAATCGAGATGTTTTTTGAGTTCTTCTTTGGTAATGAGGCCACGGCGCAGGTACCACTCCGCCATTCTTTTATCGTATTTTAAAGCTTCAAGAACTTTCTGTAGATCCTCAGTCATCTTAAATTCCTCCACTCAATTCCAAAATTTTGGTCCCTTATCTTCTAAAGTCTCGTTATTTACCACTAATTTTAAGCCACGTCTATTGGCAGGTCGACCTTCCTTACCACGGCGCCCAATCGACCAACGTGTCCAAAAATACAAAAACAAGTATCCAACAATAATCCCTCCCAAATGACAAAGGGTAGCGACATTGGAGTCACTACCAGCCTTAGAGTTGAGAAGGGTAATAAATTCGATTCCCCCGAGAATCATCACAAAGTACTTGGCCGGCATGGGAAAGAGCATGAAAAAATATACAATTCGGTCCCCAAAAATAATCCCGTAGGCAAGTAGCAAACCAAAAATCGCACCCGACGCCCCTACTACTGGAGACGCCCAAGCAAGCGTGGGTCCCATAACTAATTGGTAAAAAGTCACACCAATTAAGTAAATTATTCCTGAACCGACACCGCAAACAACATAATAAAGAAGAAAGAAGCGACTTCCCCAACGCTGCTCCAGCTCGCTGCCAAGCCACCACAAAAGAAGCATATTAAATAAAATATGAGAGATACTCGCAGCGTGTAAAAACATATAAGTAGAGATTTGCCACACGAAAAACTTCTCCACCACCATCCCTGGAACCAAACCAAAATACTTTGAGAAAAAGCCTGACGGGACAATAAACTGTTCGGCAATAATAGTGAGAAAAAACCAAATCCCGACGTTAATCATGATGAGCTTCTTCACGATCGGAGTTAAAGGAACTACAATTTGGATATTCATCTGATTACGCATTTGGTTGGCTCAGCTCAATCAAAACGCCACCCGTTGACTTCGGATGAATGAAGGCAACTTCGCAGTTATGTGCACCTTTAAAAGGTTCCGTGTGAATCATCGTAACTCCACCGTTTACCAATCTCTTAATCGTCTCGCGAATATTCCCAACCCTTAAACATATATGATGTATACCGGGGCCGCGTTTTTCAAGAAATTTTGCAACGGTGCCGCTGTCACTTGTTGGCTCTAGAAGCTCAATATTGCACCTATTATTTAGAGCAAAAAAACCTACTTTTACTTTTTCTGATTTTACTTCCTCAACGTGGTCGAGCTTTAAACCCATCGCTTCATAAAATGTTTTGACCGCATCCAAACTTTCGGTAGCAATACCAATGTGATCTAGCTCAAAGCCCATCATACGAGCTCCGCAAAGTTTTTCTCCAAACGCTCATAGACTTGCTGAAGATTTTCAATCATTACTTTTGTTTTTGCAATGAGCGGTAAGAAGTTTGCATCCCCGACCCAACGTGGAATCACATGTTGGTGAAGGTGTTCTGGAATTCCCGCTCCAGCCGCATACCCTAAATTCATTCCGACGTTAAAGCCCGCAGCATTAAAAGATTTTTTTAGCACTTTCAAAGTAAGTGGCAACAAATTGGTAAAATCTGTGTATTCTTCTTCACTTAAATCATATACATGCTCGCAGTGCCGGTTTGGCACAATAAGGAGATGTCCTGAGTTGTACGGGAATTTATTCATGATCACCGAAGCATTTTTTCCGGTATAAACAATTAAACTTTCTTCTGACTTTCCTGCCCTGATTGCCGTGCAAAAAACACAGCCTTCGGGTTTATAAATTTTCAAAATATAGTCTTTACGTTGAGGACGATATAAAACTTGAGGTATTAGCCAGGAGCCAAGCTGCTCCAATACCGGTCGGTTCTCAAGCTTTCCGGTTGATGATAATGTTTTTATTTTCGCCTTCTTTATTTTCTTCTTCATCAATTATGCGTACCTTCTAAAACTCCAGGCAAAAGAAACAACGGCTTACCAAGTAGTTCTGTCCTGAGCACCCGACTAAAAGTTTTCGCCCAGTCTGCCGAACCCAAACTCTCATCTTCATCATCACTTCTATTTAAAAACAACTCTAAGAAATTGGCCCGCCATTTCTTGGGCTCAAAAACCTCCGGCTTCCCTTTAATCCCTCCGGTAATTCCTGCTTCGGTAATTGCATCTTCCAAATCACCAAGTTTATCGGCAAAGCCATTTTTTACCGCAAATTCTCCAGTAAAAATTCTTCCGTCTGCAAAAGGTTCAACTTTTTCCAAGGGAAGTTTTCTTCCTTCAGCGACTGCCAGTTTAAATTGTTTGTAAACCTCATCAATCATCGTCTGGAAGAGTTTAAGTTCGTCATCGCGCATAGCTCGATACTCGGCGCCTGAATCTTTATAAGGGCCTGTTTTCACAACGTAACGCTTTATCTTTGCCCAGTCATAGAGCCCTTGGAGATTTGCAAACTCCATAATCACGCCGATAGAGCCCATAAGTGTACCCGGATTTGTATAAATCACATCGCCGGCGACAGCTGTGTAATACGCGCCGCTTGCAGCTAAATTCGCACACGAAATAATTACGGGCTTTTTAGTCGCGGCTCTGAATTTTTTAATCCCGGTATAGTATTCCTGGCTCGCTCCCACCACACCCCCCGGAGAGTCAACACGTATAACAACGGCTTTGACTTTGCTGTCATTTCCATACTTATCCAACTGCTTCAACACTTTCTCAGCAGACAGAATCACCCCAGAAACGCGCAGTAAGAGCACCGAGTCCTTCGTTAAGTGCATTTCAGGCTCGTCACTAATGACCGAAAATAGACTTCCGGTTACGGTCAGATAAACGCCGCCCATAAACATCATTAATATTAGAATCATTAAGAATTGAAAGAACCGTTTCACGGAATTGCTCCTTCTCACTTAAGCGTAGCTCAAGAATGAACTACGCTCTCTACTCCTAAAAAAATATTACTCGTGATCGGTAGCTGAGGTTTTAGAACCCATACCTTTTAGCGTTTCGCCAAACACATCACCTAAACTTGTTTTTGAAGTTGAAGTTGCCTTCTTAATGTAATCAGCAACGTCTGCTTTTTGCTCGCGAAGTTTTACAAGTTTCGCGCTTAAGCCGATCTTACGTGAATCGCGATCAATCGTAATGATCTCAGCACGAACAACGTCATCAACCTTCACAGCTTCGGATGGGTGTTTAATACGGGTTGTTGAGAGTTCTGAGACGTGAATCAATCCCTCTACTTCTGGGGCAAGTTCAACAAAAACGCCGAAGTCAGCAAGCTTAACAATTTTTACATCGTGTTGGCTACCAATTGGGAATTTTGCTTCCACTTGGCTCCATGGATCGGCCTCAAGTTGTTTGATACCAAGAGAGAATCTCTCGTTATCAGAGTCAACTCCGAGCACGACCACGCGAACTTTATCACCTTTTTTGAAAACCTCAGAAGGATGTCCGACACGGCGGTTCCAAGAGAAATCTGAAACATGGACAAGTCCATCGATACCATCTTCAATGCCTACAAAGATACCAAAATCAGTGACAGATTTTACTTCGCCTTCAATGATCGTTCCCGGTGGATAAGATTGTTTCAATTCATCCCATGGATTTGGCTGCAGCTGTTTCATACCCAAACTAATACGACGATTGGCCGCGTCGATCTCTAAAACAACAACGTCGACTTGATCACCTTCTTTTACAAACTGCGACGGGTGTTTCGCACGCTTATTCCAACTCATCTCTGAGATATGGATTAGACCTTCGATACCCTCGTCAAGTTCAACGAAAGCACCATAGTCTGCAAGAGAAACGACTTTTCCAGACAACTTCGTGCCCTGGGGATACTTATCTTTGACAGCTTCCCAAGGATCATTTTGCATTTGCTTTAGACCAAGAGATACACGGTTCTTCTCTTGATCATATTTTAAAACTTTAACTTTGATTTCATCGCCAACTTTCATGAGTTCGCTTGGATGTTTTACACGCCCCCAACTCATGTCAGTGATATGAAGAAGTCCATCGACGCCACCAAGATCAATAAAAGCTCCATAATCCGTGATGTTTTTCACAGAACCGATAACTTCAGATCCTTCTCTCATCGCATCGATAGTTTGGCTGCGAAGTTTTTCTCTTTCTTCTTCAAGAAGTGCACGGCGAGAAAGAACGATGTTTCCACGTTTTTTGTTAAATTTTAAAACTTTAAATTTATATTTTTTGCCGATGTAAACATCCATATTACGAACGGGACGTAAATCAATTTGGCTGCCGGGTAGGAAGGCTTTGACACCAATATCGACACTTAAGCCACCCTTGACTTTGGCGATGACAGTACCCTCGATAAGCTCTTCATTTTCATGCGCCCGAGAAATATCATCCCAAGCTCGCATCATATCGGCCTTATCTTTTGACAGAACAAGCATGCCGTTATCGTTCTCAATTTTGTCGATGAAAACTTCGACGGCCTCACCCACGTTAACAGCTTGTTGACCCTCAACCGACCGGAATTCCGATATAGGAATCATACCTTCAGATTTATAGTTGATATCGACAAGAACGTAGTCAGGAGTAACCTCAACAACGGTTCCTTTTACAATATCGCCAACGCCGAAATCGCGATCTTTTAAACTCGCTTCGAACATATCTGCGAAATTGTCTTTGCCATTTTTGGTTTGTTTTGAATCGTCTTTAAGAATCTCAGTGTCTTTGGAATCTAAGAGATTGAGAATCTCCTGGTACTTCTTTTGGGCCGAAGTTAGAGCCTGTTTCGTTGTACTTGTTTTAACCATAAAATTTTTTAAATACCTCCTCTGTGTTCGAAATCTGGTTAAGGGTTTCAAACACGCATTTTTTTAGACTGTTTAAGTCTGTGGTTCTTTATAGAAGGTAAAAGAGTGAAAAGTCCAAGGAAAATTCTAGTATTTTAAGATTATTTTGTCGCTAATATTGATTCCACGAGACTAATAACTTGGGCGGCGGCTTCATCTAGGCTTAATCCCGTGGTATCCACAACTTCCGAACCTGGCGGGACCTGCAAGGGGGCAATATTTCGAGTCTGGTCCTTGAGATCGCGTTCTTTTTGCGCCTGCCTCGTTTCTTTGACAGATTTACCCTCCTCAAGGGCACGCCTCTTAGCGCGATCGGAGCTATCGGCAGTCAGATAAATTTTAACAGAGGCATCTGGAAAAACCACCGTACCACAATCCCTGCCCTCAGCAACTAACCCCTTTGGGGAACGTTTGAGGCAATCTCTTTGGCTTTGAAGTAGTGCTTTACGTACCTTTGGGAAGCTACTGATTTTGCTAGCAATCGCGCCCACTTCTTCAAGTGATAATTGAGAGGTTAAATCTTCACCAAGAAATCTAAAAAGCGTATTCTCTTCAGTCAGATCAATAGACCAATCTTCATTTTTAATAACCTCGACGATGGCATCTTCATCACCCAGGTCTACTTTTAATCGACTTGCCATGAATGCGACCCCGCGATAAAAATTTCCCGTCGACACCCAGTTTATGCCCAGTTCTTTTGCAAGACGGCGGCTTATACTTGATTTTCCAGATGCCGATGGGCCATCAATTGTAATGAGAAGCTGCTTTGACATTACGATTTTTTTCCCAAAACCTCAGCAAGCGCTTTTATCAATTGCCGGTTTTCTGTTTTAGTTCCAACACTAATACGCAAATGAGAATGGAGTCCATAAGGTTTTAAGGGACGCACAATAACTCCGCGTTTTAAAAGCTCGTTGTAGATGTTGCCAGTATCTATGGCCACATCAATGAGCAGAAAATTACCTTCCGAAGAATAAAATTTTATTTTGTGCTGGTCAAAAACCTCATAAAAATAATCGAGGCCTTCCCAAACAAGTTTCTGGGACTTTTTAATATGGAGCTCATCTTTTATAGCTACTGTCGCCGCGATTTGGGCAAGGGAATTAATATTAAAAGGAAGTCTAACACGATTAACATAGTCAACGATTTCAGCAGCTCCAATTAATATTCCGATGCGTAGCCCTGCCAAAGCGTACGCTTTACTCAGCGTGCGTAATAACAGTAAATTAGGAGTCGTTTGCAGATATTTTTCAAATCTTGCATAGTCACGCGAACGCGCAAATTCTAAATAAGCCTCATCAACAACCAGAATTAAGTCTTTGCGATTTTGGATGGTACGAATAAGACGATCAGCATCCTTACTATTTATATAGCTGCCTGTTGGATTATTTGGGTTTGCCAGGAAAATAATTTTATGATCCTTGGTCCATTTTGTATCGATAAAATTTATAATAGCATCGATGTCATAATTAAAATCCGATGAAACTGGAATCTCGTCAGTCTTAAGGCGATGGGCTTGGGCGGCAATCTTATAAGCGACAAACCCATATTGAGCAGTTACGATGCGATCACCTGGCTTGCAATAAACGCGGATGAGATTGTTCACGAGCTCATCAGAACCATTGCCAAGAACAATTTGATCAGTATCAAAGCCAAAGATTTCGCTGTAAGTTTTTTTGAACTCATAGGCCGCACCATCGGGATAGAGATGAATCGATTTTAGAGCTTTCTTAACAGCTGTAATGACTTTTGGGCTTGGACCAAGCGCATTCTCATTGCTCGCCATTTTGATGACCGTTTTAATGCCAAACTCGCGTTTGGTTTCTTCGATAGGTTTGCCTGGGACGTAAGGGCTCAAGGTTTTTATTTCGGGAGAAATTTCCATGAATCGTTGAAAGTAAATTTGGGGCAATATCGGTGTCAAGTATTGGGAGAGCTTCTGTATTGGCATGGCGTGGCGGGTGTTGAGATGAGAGGTATTTGAGAACCAATCATTTCTCGGAAAAAACGCACCACTCCCCTCTGCTTAATGATAGAAATTTAAGCAAACCCAGACCATGATCAAGACACAAAATTCGAATTAGAGTCGGAGTGGCTCTGAAGTTTTGGTTTCACATTTGCAATTCTTACTTGCACAAAACGAAAAAAAACATTTTGATACCACAACATGAAAGGAAGAAAAGTTATGAAAAAAATAATTTTAAGTTTTGTTTTGTTGTTTGCTGCGGATGTTTTCGCCAACCAAACTATCAATGTTCAAGGAGCAGGTTACTATCCTGATCATTATACCGCCGACGCCGTTTGTGCGTTTAGAAATTTAGGGCGCGCTAATGGATACACACTTTGGCGTCAAGCTGGCGACGTGATCGAAGGACTGCGTTCTTTCGATGGCCGCCCCTACTTCCAAAGAGAAGTTTGGCGTGGTGGTATGGCACTAGCAACCGTGAACTGTTCTTACGGGGGACCTATTTCAATCAGCGTTAGAAACCAAGGTTACTATCCTGACTTCTTAACAGCGCGAGCGGTATGCGTTTTTAAAGGAATGTCTGATGCCGTTGGATTTACTCAATTTCGACAGGCCGGAGACGTGATTGAAGGAATGCGTTCCTTTGATGGCCGCCCCTACTTCCAAAGAGAAGTTTGGCGTGGTGGCATGTCTCTTGACGCTGTAAATTGCCGCTAAAACATAGGAATAGTTTTTTTAGGGACCCGAGAGTCGGGTCCTTTTTTTCGCTAATTGAGCCAAGGGTTGGAAGCAAAGTTGGGCATAAGTTCATCAAGTGTATTTTCAGCAAAAGCCCAAAGACTAAGAGAGCCCTTACAAATAATCGATTTATTTTTTGCAATGATCTGATCACTGGTAATGCCGTGATTTTTCCATGAATAGCCACGACTGAGAATATTTGAATAAAGTGGTAAAAAGCGATCGAGAGCGCGTACAAATTTGCTCTCAGGAGTTTTGTTCTCCTCAAATTCAAACCAAAGACCTTTAAACTCTGAAGCGTCACCTTCAGGTAGTAAACCAAAAATTCTTTCGGCAGCGCGAGATTCAAGCTCCCGTTTGTTTGCAACATCTGCATATATAAAGGTGTCTCCAGCGTCAATTTCAACAACATCGTGAACCAGCGCCATTTTTACACTTCTAAAAACGTCGACGGGTTCGTTGGCGTAATTGTGAAGTTGCAATACTGCCATCGCCAAGTGCCATGAATGTTCAGCAACGTTCTCACGCCGATTTTCATGATAATTTAACGTTTGGCGAAGGACACTTTTAAGACGGTCTATTTCGGAGATGAAATTGATTTTTGCTTTAATATCCATGCGTGGAAATTCTATCTTAGAAAGCCGCCCAATTCAATGCAGTGGAAAAAATTTCCGTACTCCACTAAATTGCTCCCCTATTTTACCCAGGTTTAAATTACTTTAGCTTTCGAAAAAATTTTTTAGGGAATTATTCCCCGCCAAAAAAGACTCTTAAGTCATTGAAAAAAGCAATCAGCACCGACATAACTATACTATGTTTGTCAAAGGCATCGGCAAAAGCGTTCCCGAGTTTAAATTCACACAAAAAGAAGCTTACCAAGTCGTAAGCCAAACTTACGGTGAACGTTTTCCTGCGGTTGAACGCTATTTTACTTCATTTGATAACTCCAAAATCGAGACTCGTTATAGCGCCTCCCCCCTTCAATGGTTTTATGATGATCATGGCTGGAAGGAACGCAGTTCTATTTTTAAAAAATGTACTATTAAATTAGCTAAAGATGCGATCACGAAATGCCTCACAGAAGGTAAAACCCAGCCCACCGATATCGACGCCGTGATTGCCGTTTCTACGACTGGGATAATGACGCCGAGTTTAGACTCTTATCTTATGGACGTAATTCCATTTCGATCCGACTTAATTCGAATTCCCATATTTGGTTGGGGGTGCGCAGGAGGACTTTTAAGTTTAGGCCTAGCCCAAGAGCTGCTGCAAAGTCCAAGAATAAAGAATGTCTTGGTGATTTGCGTGGAGCTATGCACTTTGTCTTTCTTTAAAGGCGCTACCAATGCCAAAGACGTTATTTCCACGTCTCTTTTCGGTGACGGCGCGGCGGCCGTGCTCGTAAGTAAGGAAGAAGCGGAAATAAAACTTAATTTTTTTATGAAACATCGCTGGCCCGACAGTATTGAACTTATGGGATGGAACATTGAGAACAACGGATTAAGTGTCATTTTTTCGCAGAAAATTCCCGAAATTGTGAGGACTGAATATCCAAAAGTTTTGGGAAGCTTCTTATCGAGATACAAACGTTCTCTTAAAGATTATAAACACTTCCTTGCTCATCCTGGTGGCCCAAGAGTGATTGATTACCTAGAAGCCGCTTACGGACTCGGTCACGGCGACATGCACGAAACCCGAAAAGTATTAAGTCAGTACGGGAATATGTCATCACCGACGGTCCTTTTTGTATTGGATGAACTTCGCAAAAACAGAAATTCGGGAAGGGCACTAGTGAGTACGCTTGGTCCAGGATTCACGTCAGGAATTTTGGAGATAGAATTTTGATTGCAAAAATGGTTCTCATCTTCATAGTGACTCAAAGAATATTAGAATTATTTTGGTCACGGAGGAACACCCAAAAATTGATTCAAAAAGGCGGCAAAGAATATTTTAGTGAGCATTACAAATGGATTGTGACTTTTCATGTATGTTGGCTGACCTTTCTATTTTTGTCCATACCACCAAACCCTAAAGCTGATCCTATCATGCTGATTATATTTGTCGGCCTGGAATTTTGTCGCTTTTGGGTTCTTCGAACGCTTGGCTCGCGCTGGACGACGAAAATTATTAAGATTCCCAATGAAAAACCCATTACCACCGGCCCCTATCGATTTGTCCGTCATCCTAACTATATTATAGTCGTGGGAGAAGTTTTAATCGTGCCCTTGATATTTGGTCTTTGGGAGTTTGCTCTCCTAGGGTCTACAATGCACGCAATCATCATCGCACATCGGATTAAAAAAGAAGATTTGGCTTGGCAACAAAACGCTTAGAGCCTAGTGGCACCCCGGCTTATTAACAAATTTCGACAATTCCGAACGATAAGAATCTTCGACCAATTCATCTAACTGGTTACGCACATCAAAATCATTCCAATTTGTGCAAAGAACAGCATCTGCTTTTGATAAGGACTTTTTAAATGAACTCAAGGGGTTCGCTAAATTATACAGACGGCTCCACAGAGACTTTTTGTCACCGACATCGCCGACATCATTAAGCTGCGCATTTTTTTCTTTAGTCGTCTTATCTTTTGTGCTTAGAAACTCCCACTTGCGGTCAAGATTTAATAAGCGCTTGGCAATTCCCTGGGCAAAAAGTGACTCGCCGCCTTGACGAGTAACATAGACCACATTCTGACAGACTCCCGTGGCCTTTAGAACTAACACAGGGTGCAAGTCTGACCACCCTCCGGCGGAAAAGGCCTCCTTACCATTTACTTTCATTGGTTGAAGATTTGCAAGTCCCGGTTCAGCAGGCGATGCTCTTAAGACCTCAAGCCAATTTTCGGCTCGACCCAATCCTAAAAACATCGAGCTTTTGGCATCACGACGATCTAAATTAAGAAAAATTTTGTTGAGCCAAGAGGGACTACCCCAATATCCAAGGCGCACATCTTTGATGTTCTGGACTTTAAAATTTTCAGCAACCTTGCGGTCGAGACTTGCGTGATAGGCTTCCATCGCATCTTTCGCTTGAGTAAATGCCGAGTTTATAAGAACCGCAGTTGTTGGAATCGAAGGAATTACATTCCCCACCGGCTGCTTTGCAAAGTTTACGTTTTCCCACACAAGCGTTTGTCCAAAGAAATATGATTCCAAACTGGCGTTCAAGTAGGACTGACAATCTCCCTCTTGTGAGACAAGTTCTTTCCATGTCAAACCTTTGTGACGATGTTCACAGAGCGATATCAGCCGGTTAAAAGCTTCTGTTGAAACTGACGTCGAGTATTTACCGCTCAGATAGGTCGCAATTTTACCCATACCAAACCCAAGCCTCTCAAAGTTTATAATGCCTTCGCGAAAGAAAATAGCCGGATCACTTTCAGCATCAAACGAACCAAATGTTAAAAGGGTACGGCGTAAATCCTCTGCATAAAATCGGATTCGCGGAATTTCATGAGCCTCCAGTTTAATACCTTTTTGCAGATCAAGCAGTTTTTTGAAAAGAAAAAAGTAACGCGAAGATTCGTTAATACCCAAGGCATATAAAGTGTTAACAACCTCAGTCTGTGCCAAGCGTGAGGTTATAGAATCTGGAATCGGACTCTTAATAACCTCACTTAAAGAATCTATCTGCAGATCATTTGCCTTTGCAGTGAATAGTTTTTGTATGTCGAGGCCACTTTTATCAATTTTGTTTTTAATTTTTTTTGAAAAGTAGATCGTAATCCCATGAAGCACCTTTAAAAGGAAAGCAGCTCTCGATTTTTGTTGTTCGTCCGTAGCATTTGCAACCCAAGGGTTAGATGCGATGCTTTCGAGAAGCATCAGACTAATGGCAGCCGAACTTCCACCAGACTGGACTTCTGGCAATCCAAAGCGCTCGACAACGTTGGCAAGAGCTCCCCAGTGAGCGGGTTGTGCCTCCCCATTTCCTCGCAGGGCCAAGCAATAAGGCTCAGTTTTGGCAACTGAACCGATAATTGACACAGAGACGGCAAACGTCGCAAATTTCCGCATGAGTTCTCCTAAATTAGAGAAAAAATTCAGATTTTTGGAGATTGCAGATTTTATGCCGTAGATTTATTTTAGATTCTTAAGGGCCTTGCCATCGAGTCTGTGAACTTGCCAATTTTTTAATGGTTTAGCCCCGAGCTTTTTATAGAACTTAAGTGCCGGCGTATTCCAATCTAGAACAGACCACTCAAAGCGCGCACATTTTTCTTTTTTTGCAATATTAGCAATGTGAACAAAAAGTTTTTTTCCAACTCCAAAGCCTCGATATTCTGGCAACACAAAAAGATCTTCAAGATATATTCCCTTGCAGGCAAGAAACGACGAAAAGTTATAAAAATAAACGGCGACGGCGGAGGGTTTACCATTGACCTCGGCAATCAAAGTCCTAGCAACTGTACCCGACGAAAAAAAAACTTTTTTGACTTTGTTCTCAGTCAGTTTAAATTTGTGCTGAAGCTTTTCATAAACTGCAAGAGCATAAAGTAAATCATGAATAGTTTTAGCGTCGGTTTTTTTTGCTTTTCTTATTTTTACCATACTCTTTTCGCTTCTTTTTCTTTAATCCTGGTACAATTCCGATGCGTGGGTCACCTTTACGAATCAAACGAAGCACCAAATCAATTGAAGCTTCATAAGACTCATCGTTTAAAGGAGCATATAACCATTTCCTCAACACCGGATGATTTATTAACCCTGAGATATCTTTTTTGAGGCTCTCATGATATGGATGATCTGTAGGCACTAAAAATCCATTCCAGTGACTGCCAGGCTCTTCCATCAAAACTGCTACCAAAAGTCCATTGTAATAGCACGCCAATCCCCCGAACATACGTTTATATTGAAAAGTTGGCTGATCCAAAAATCCTTCAAACAACTGGCTCTGAGAAAATTCTAAAAATGGGTCTTTTTTTATTGTCATTTGCAACATGTTTTATTCTAATCGTTTACCTATGGCAACAACGGTATTAAAGTTTGGCGGAACCAGTGTTCAGGATGCTGATGCCATTAAACGACTCATAAAAATTGTTGAATCAAAAGCGGGCCAAAGACTGGTGGTAGTTTCGGCCCTTGCCGGGGTCACAAATTCTCTCGTCGAAATTGTTAAGCTTTGGGAAAAGAAAAAAAGTAAAGCTGCGAACGAAATTATTCAAAAGCTGAAATCTCGTCATCTCGATGTCGCCAGCAATTTGGAACAGAAGGAGACATCACAAATTGAAAAGCTCTTTTATGACCTAAGCAAAAAAATTAAGACGAGATATAAAATAAAATCTACCGATGCGGTCTACGCTACCGGAGAACTCGCGTCTTCACTTCTGATAAGTAGCGCCTTTAAGAATGCAAAATGGATCGATGCCCGCGACTATATTGTTACAAACTCTGAGTTTAACAATGCCCAGGTCGATTTTAAATCCTCTTATAAAAAATCAGCCAAACTTGTGGGCCTGCTTCAAAGTCATATCCTGATCACCCAAGGATTCATAGGGGCAAATTCAAAAAAATTAACAACAACACTTGGTCGTGGCGGTTCTGATTATTCGGCAGCTGTCTTTGGTGCGGCGATTGGCGCCGCTCGCGTTGAAATTTGGACCGATGTCGATGGGATTCTTTCAACCGATCCTAGAATAGTTCCCGAAGCAACAGCAATACCCGTACTTCATTTCAAAGAGGCTTCAGAAATGGCGTATTTTGGTGCCAAAGTTTTACATCCGGCGACAATATTTCCGGCAATTGAAAAGAAAATCCCGGTCATAATCTTAAATTCAAAAAATCCCACAAATCCTGGCACCACGATAGCTTTTGATGACACTCAAAAAACAAACGCTATTTGCGGAATCGCGTTTAAGAAAAATATTACCCTGGTAAATATCTACTCAACGCGAATGCTGCGCGCTCATGGATTTTTGAAGTCTTTGTTTGATGTTTTCGCCAAACACAAACTTTCGGTCGACCTCATTTCGACATCAGAAGTAAACGTTTCTCTCACCCTTGATCCTAACTCAGATCAAAAAGCTATCGACAGCGTCAAGTCTGAGCTTGCTAAATTCTCAGACGTTGAGGTTAATAATAACCGCGCACTTATTTCCGTTATTGGCGGAGGAATCCGCACAACCTCTGGACTTGCTGCAAAAATCTTTAATGAACTCATCGATACCAATATTCAGATGATATCTATGGGAGCTAGCGAATTAAATATTAGCTTTGTGGTAAACTCCGATCAGTGCGACGATGTGGTACGCCGTTTACACCGAAAACTCATCAACTAATATCATTGTCGCTTGCTAAAGGTATTTGCACCCTGTTAGACTTCTTTTATATGACTTTACTTCATGACCCTGTTAGACTGCACCTCGCCAAAAAAATTTCTGCGCTTACGAATTTCGAAACGGAAAAAATTTACGGTGCGTTGGTTCAACCCCCTAACCCTGACCTGGGCGAACTGGCGTTCGGTTGCTTCCAGCTTGCTAAAGAACTAAAAAAAGGTCCTCCGGTCGTTGCTAAGGAAGTTAGCGAAAAACTTAACCCAGATGAATTAATCGTCTCCGCAGTGCCTACCGGCCCCTATATCAATTTTATTTTAAACAGTAAATGTGTTGGCGAAAAAATCGCTGATCAAATTATTTCCGGAAAATATTTTTCGATAAAACTCAGTGAAAATAACTCTCGAACAATGATCGAGTATTCACAGCCTAATACACACAAAGAACTCCATGTCGGTCACATGCGAAATATTTCTCTTGGAAACGCCATCGTCCGCATACTTCGCTACTCGAATTTTGATATCGTCGCCTCGACTTTTCCTGGCGACATGGGAACTCACGTTGCCAAATGTTTGTGGTATATGAAGTATCATAACAAGGAGGCCGTGCCAAAAACTGATAGAGGCGAATGGCTTGGAAAGCTTTATTCCAAAGGCCACTTGAAGCTTGAAGACGAGGAAGGCACTCCTCAAGAAGCAAAAAATAAGGCCGAGCTTACTGCTATCATTAAGCAATTAGAAAATAAAACTGGCGAATATTATGAGCTTTGGAAAGAAACTCGAGAATGGTCTATTGAACTTATGAAATCCGTTTACGAATGGGCGGGAGTGAAATTTGAATATTGGTACTTTGAATCTGACGTCGACGCAGAATCTATAAAGCTTGTTAAGAGGTTTAAAGAACAGGGAAAGCTAGTTGAATCTCAAGGTGCCATTGGTCTCGACCTCAACGAAGAAAACCTAGGATTTGTTCTTCTATTAAAAACAGACGGGACGGGGTTGTACGCCACTAAAGATTTATATCTCGCTTTGAAAAAATTTGAAGACTATAAAATTTCAAATAGCATTTATATCGTCGACACGCGCCAGGCGATGCATTTTAAGCAAGTTTTCCGCACACTTGAAATACTTGGTTACCCGCAAGCTAAAGACTGTTATCATCTGCAATACAACTATGTTGAACTCCCGGACGGTGCAATGAGTTCGCGTAAAGGAAATATTGTTCCACTCATTGCCCTCGTTCATCAAATGGAGCAGACCGTAAAAGAGAATTATCTGAACCGTTACAGAGACGAGTGGACCCAAAAAGAAATTGACGAAGTTGCTACGCAAGTTGCTAAAGGCGCAATTTTTTATGGCATGACCAAGATGGATACTAATAAAAAGATTATCTTTGACATGAAAGAATGGCTAAAGCTCGACGGCGAATCTGGCCCATTCATCCAATATTCTTATGCACGTATCGCAAGTCTGTGCCGCAAAATACATTTTGATCCGAAAAATAAACCCAATTGGGGGTCACTCAACGAAAAGCCTGAGAAAAACTTACTAATGTTCTTAGGACAGTTTAATACAACCGTGTTAAGTGCCGCAGAAAATTATAAACCGGCCTCCCTTTGTAGTTATCTTTACGATCTCGCCAAAAAATTCAATCTGTTTTATCACGAATGCCCAATTGCCAATGCCCCTAGCGAAGAGTTGAAAATAGCACGCTTGGGTTTAAGTTTTGCAACTGGAGAAGTTCTAAAAAAGGGGCTAGAACTTCTTGGTATTCCAGCCCCACAGAAAATGTAAATCGTTCTTCAGGGACAGAACTAGTATACCAAACTTACTGCCGTATACATTTGCGAGAAGTCTTTATCAAATCCCACGAATGAATCACTTTTGTTTTTAGCTAGAGTCGTCTTTTCAATCGCGTGACCAACCTCAATGTCGAGATTCTCCGCAACGTGAAGCCCCAAACTCTGCTCCAACGAATATTTCTGTGTGTGCAGACCACTCTGATCCCACGAATCATCAAACTTTGCGTTCAAATGAGCAGCCACAAATTTGTTAAAACGAATTTCATTTTTTAGCTCGTTAAACATCACCCAGTCGGCAAAATTATTTCTCGTGTTCTGATAAACCATTTTTTTACCATTTAATTCATAGTTAGAAGTTACGTTCAACCACCTTCTTTTTACTTTAAAGGCAGCACCTGGACTACCTTGGTAAGAAAGCTTATCGCGATCTAAAATATTTGTCGGCAACCAAACCTCTATCCGCGGCTGGATTTGCCAGTCTCCTGTGTTATAGTTTTTTCCAACAAATGTTCGCGTATTTTCCATTACGTAGTTGTCATTTCCCGCGGAAAATCTATCCTTTATATCCTGCCGAAGGCCAAAGACAATATCTCCATAGGTAAAGTTCGGATCCAAACGCAAACGAAAATTAGCCTCTGCGGCCTTATCGCTAAAGCTATTCAGTGAGGACCTTAACTCTGACTTTATTTTAAAACTGGTTTTCACTGGTTCAAGTTTGGTTTCAAGTGTCGTTACCGAATTTTCTTGAGAAAAAGCATGAGAGCCCACAAGCAAAGTCACAATAATAAGTTTTGTCATGGCATTACCTTCTTAAGATCTTTAGTGGCTTGAGCATACCGACTGTCTTTTAGCGGCACAAAACCAACTTCTTTAGACAATTGTGACGCCTTTTCTAAATAGAACATCATAAAATTTTTAACTTCATCGCGTTTAAGCGCAGTTTTGCTAACATAGATAAACAGTGGCCGCGAAAGAGGACTGTAGCTACCCTCAAGAATTGTTTTCTCAGAAGGAGTTACAACAGTTTTGTTTTTAATGGGCACCAATTTCAGTCTTTTTTGATTAGCGACATAGTAAGAATAACCAAAATATCCCAAAGAACCCTCATCGCCCTCAATACCTTGAACTAAGATATTGTCATCTTCGCTTTTCGTATAGTCAGAGCGACTGGCCCGGGCTTTGCCATTGATAGCTTCGGTAAAATAATCAAATGTTCCAGAATCTGTTCCGGGGCCATAAAGTTTAATCGCTTTATCTGGCCAAGTGCTGCGAACTTCCTTCCAAGTTTTAACCTGGCTATCGGGACTCCATATTTTTTTTAACTCTTCAACCGTTAAGTAGTCTACCCACGTGTTTTTAGAGTTAACGACAACAGTAATACCGTCCATCGCTACCGGAACTTCAGCATAAGTGATTTTATTTTTTTTCGCCAGCGTAACTTCTTCTGGTTTTATCGCTCGCGACGCGTCGACGATATCGATTTCACCAGCCATGAATTTTTTGAACCCCCCGCCGGTCCCTGAAACACCGACCATCACTTTTACGTCGGCCTGCTTTTTACCAAATTCCTCCGCCACAGCTTCCGTTAACGGAAACAATGTACTTGATCCATCAATGTGGATTGATTTGTTTTCTGCCATTGCAGAAGCAGCACAAACCAAGATGACTAACATTATTGCAATTTTTTTCATAGATTTCCCCCTTTGGCGAGACAATCCCATTAAAATATTTATCGCAAGTTAGTTAATTGTTAGGATTTAATTTGAAGTGACGAACCTTTAATATGTACTATATTCAAACTCATGTCAGTAGTCGTTTCCGCCAAGGGCGTCGAAAAAAAATTTGGTGACTTTACCGCAGTTAAAAACACTACGCTTAACATTCGACAAGGTGAATGTTTTGGACTTCTTGGTCCCAATGGAGCTGGTAAGTCGACGTTCATCAATATGCTTTACGGCGTGGTCCGCAGAACGAGCGGTGAACTAAAAATTTTTCACATGGATCCGAACATCGAGAGCCGCTCGATCAAAAAAAGAGTAGGCGTCGTCACACAGGAAAATGCGCTTGATGAATCTCTTACGGTTTGGGAAAACATGATGATCTATGCCGCTTTCTTAAGTATTCCGCGAGAAAAAAGAAAAGACCAAATTGATTCACTCTTAAAGTTTATGAATCTCGACCATAAAAAAGAGGCAAATATTCGTCATCTCTCTGGTGGGATGCGCCGGCGATTGGTATTTGTGCGCGCCCTAATGGGAAATCCCGAATTCATTGTCTTAGACGAGCCCACCACGGGTCTTGATCCCGCAGTACGCCATTTGCTTTGGGGTAAAGTCAAAGAACTTAAAAATCGCGGCTGCACGATTCTTCTCACAACTCACTACATGCACGAAGCTGAAGTGCTTTGTGACCGCCTTGTGATTATGAACAAAGGAGATGTTATTGCTGAAGGAACTCCCAAAGAATTAATCAACAAGTACACTCCGGGTTACGTCGCAGTTTATTCGGCTCAGAAAACCACAGAGGAGCAAATTAATTCTTTATCTACAAAAAAGCCAAACTTTCTGTTTTCGAAAGACTCTACCGGTTTTCATTTGCGGGCGCCAACACTCAAGGATCTTATTGATTCGCGCCAAGAAATAACCTCCGAACCCGACCAAATTCGCCCAGCAAACCTCGAAGATGTCTTTTTAAAAACGACAGGACAGGAACTTTCCGCCGATGACTGAGTCTATAAAACTTTGTTTTCACATTACGCACCGAAATTGGATGGTTTATAAAAAAGATTTCATCGCCAACATCTCCCCAACACTGGCTGATCCCGCATTTTATATTCTCTCTTTAGGGTTGGGCCTTGGTACTTATGTTGCTAATATTTCGGGACATAGCTATGTTGAATTTATGGCGCCGGGAATGACGGTGACGACGGCCCTCTTTACTTCTTTCTTCGAAACCAGTTATGGATTTTATGTGCGTATGACATATGAAAATATTTATAAAGCAATGCTCACAACTCCGATCGGCGTAAGAGAAATTGTAATGGGGGAATTCATCTGGGTCTCTCTTAAGGGCGCTGTCATGGCACTTGGTGTTTCTTTGGTTCTCGCACTTTTTGGTTTGATGAAAGCCCCTTTTCTTATTCTCTTGATGCCTGCCGTTGGCCTGTTACTGGCACTGCCCTGTGGGGCGATGGGCCTCATGGCCTCGGCAATGGTTCGCAACATCAATCAATTTCAGACCGTGTATAGTTTTATGATTGCCCCTTTATTTTTCTTTTCGGGAGTATTTTTTCCAATGGAGCAATCACCACATTGGGTGCAATATATCTGTTATGCATTTCCAATAGCTCATGCCGTGCGACTCGCGCAAGCTGTGTTTTGGAGTCAGGAAATAGTCAGAACATTTTGTATCCATGGCTCTATCTTATTGCTTCAAAGTTTTATTTTGTGTTGGGTGGCCTATAAAAAAGTTATAAAAAAACTAACCTTCTAATTTTATTTTTCTGCAAATACCGTAGGCATAAAATTTCTTGTGTATCTTTTTAAAAACACTTTTTGTGGAATTACTAAACACCAGTGCTGAAACTGCTGGTACCATCAGCACAAAAAGGCGTTGAAGGAAGTCTCCTCTAGTACTAGAGTCGATTCACTAAATTTTAGGAGGAGACTTCATGAATAAATTTTTATTAATACTACTCATTGGCCTTTGCGCAAATAGTGCAATGGCTTCAAAAGCGCGATTGGCGGCGCTTGGGTTGACATCCAATTTAACAGGACTCAACTACACCAATGACGGAACTCTGATTTTAAAAGACAACCGCAATATTTTTCTTAATCCCGCACAAGTTACTCAGTTAAACAATGGGTTTAACTTTGAAATGGGTAATAGTGATGCCTTCACTACGGCACCAAATGCTGAAGGTGGTATTATTTACGACCTCAGTAACGGAAAACTTGGTTTTCAGCTAGGCCGTCGATCTGAAATTACCAACGCGATGGTAGTTCCTACGCTTGCAGGGGCATCAACATTATTACCTCCCAAAGATAGTTTCGATATTGTTTGGGGGCAATCTACTACTAAAGGGCAAGGTTGGGGCGCAGGACTTCACTATGCAGATCTAAAAAATGATCCTACTGGTGCTGGCGATAAAAAGGCATCGGAACTACTTTTGTCAGGTGGACTTGTGCAAGATAAAGCCGAATACTTTGGACAAGTAGGATTGATGGCAACGGCAGAAGATACGGTTGCGGGAAGCTTGGAGAAGTTCGAAGGAAAAGGCTATTTTAAATTTGGTGGTGCTTGGGCATTGGACAACGTCGCAAAGATAACTGGCACGGTGTTTAAAAATGCATATGACTATACGGCTGTTGGCGGTGGTAAAACCGAAATCGGCACATTAACATTTGATGTTCGCTATACTCGCATCAACAAGCCAAAAGCTGACTTAATGTTCCTGTATGGCGGTGGTTTCACAAACGTCACTGGTGATTCAACGACAGGGGGTGTGAAGACTGATATTACTGTACAGCAGATTCCGCTTTACCTTGCGCTTGAGTCAGCCGCTAATTCGTGGATGGATTTACGCGCTTCTATTACTCAAGCCATTTTATTAAATACCTACAAAGTAGGTACAGAGAAACAACACGACCCCAACACAACAACCGTCGGTGCGGGTGCTACTTTGAAATTTACAAATTTCACAATAGATACAACGCTTCAGGCTGCGACTACGGGCGTGATCAACGGCAACAGCATGTTTGCCAACGCCTCCTTACTCTACAACTTCTAATACATTCGCATTGGTTTTCTTCGAGGGTCAGCTAGGCCCTCGACCTAAGTCACATATTTTTAAAGCAAAAAATAGGTTAATATTACGAGATGCTCTTGCTTCATCTCATGGTTCTTCTTCACGTCCACGCCGGCGCTGCCAAATCTTGCCCCGAATCTCTTAAAAACCCCAGTGTCGATATGAGGAACGAATTTGGACCACTGAGAAGTCAAGACTCCATAGGTTGGTGTTTCTCGTATGCAACCAGTGATTTACTTTCCCATTGGATTTACAAAGAGTATTTCTTAAAAACCAGAAATAAATTTTTCGATACGCGTCAGCGTGAAAATATGATTTCTGCAAGTTGGGGAACCGCAAAATATCATGAAGAAAAACGGCGCGAGCATATAAACGCGCTAAAACTCTATGGACCGAAGGAAAAAGAACTAGTTTCTCGTTACCAGGATGCGGTTCACAACAGAAAAACTATCTATGATGACGTTCGCAAAGCCGCACTTGCCTCTCCCAATAAACTTTTTGCCAATGCCTTCTCTCATTTCGCCACACTTATGGAAAGGCGAGAGCGCACAAAAGGCGATGAACACAGTCGTCTATCTCAAGAAATCGAAAGATTATCAAAAATCATAAGCGACACCGGGGAAATGAACAAAAATGTTGAGCTCGCAATTCAAAGGCTTGCGGTAAACACGTCGGAAATTAAAGAGCTAAAAAAGATCTTAAACCTAATTAAAAACAAAGGAGATCTCGATGGCGGAGACGCCCGAAAGGTATTTGAATGGTTTGTCGATAAAAATACCGGATTTTGCCGAGAGTCTGAATTGCCCAGCGATGACGTTAAAATACCGGCTTTTTACGGAAGAAAAGAAAACATCGAAAATCTAAATAAGCATATTTACGGGTTCCTGACTCTACCGTCGGACGCTAGCCCCGAAACCTATAAAGAACGTCTTAAATGCGCCGTTGAGGCTGGCAGGCTTTTGTTCCCAATGCTCACCGCAATCGAAGTGGCATGGATATTAAAAAAGTATCAAGATGATGAGGACCCAATTTTCAACTTAGCAAAGAAGTCGTGCCGAACAAAACTTTTCATCGATGAAAAAACCGCAGCTCCTGAAATGGCCGTTCTTGAGAACGCTAACAAAAACAACTTCGGTGAAATTAAAAAACTTCTTACTGAAGGTAGTCCCGTTGGTATCGCTTATGATGGCAATCGCGCGATCCTACCACAACAAGACTTCGACACCAACGCCGACAGCAGACACCTATCAATTGTCGTTGGCCAAAGATACAATTGCGAAATGGGTCAAATGGAGTTCATTGTACGTGATTCGGTGGGGGGCCCCGAGGGATGTGACACCTTTCGCGAGTCTTTTAAAAAATATAATCAGATTGCGCCCTACAAATGTGAAGGGGGGCACTATGTGATTCCAGAGTCACATTTGTCTAAATATTCGAAGGAGGCCTATGTGATCAAAACCAAGGGCAAAAAATGAGGATCGTCTTAATTGCTGCGCTTACCCTGACTTGCTTAAACTCTGTCGCCAAAACCATCTGTGCGTCTAAGGGGAAGTTCCGCTATATTGAAGGCAAAAGTGCAGTTATCAAGACAATGGATTACTGTTATGACTCCAACAAAAATCAACTCATTAGCAAAACCTGCGATAAAAAATGCGTTGCTAAAGAAGAAAGATTCTTACCTGATTCCCTGGAGTTCCTAGATTTAGAATACGGTGATCCACTTTTTTCTTATTGTTATCTTTTTAATGGTATTCCATCACGAATCGAATATCTCTGGAATAATCAATGGCGAGAAACTTCTATTTGCACATTTGAAGATAACTCGTTTGTGAATCTCTCTTATCTTTACCGTGAGGGAATTTCATTTATGTCAATCAGTGAGTCTAGCACCGAGGACATGTAACGCAGCTTTGATTTTATCGAGATGTTCGTGATTCAAAATTTCAATTTGGAATTCAATTCTCGCCTCACGCAAAGCCAAGTCGTGATCCATGCGGTTATGGTTCACCTGTAAAATATTTGCTCCTTCTTTAGCAAGCACCGCTGTCAGTTGACTCAAACTGCCAGGGCTATCTTGAAAAAGCACGTTTAATTGGGCTCGACGACCTTTACTGATGAGACCGCGCTCAATAACCATATTGATATTGTTTAAATCAATATTTCCACCCGACATGATAGCTACACATTTTTTTCCAAGATTCAGTCTTCCTGAAAGAACTGCGGCTAGAGCGGCCGCACCACTTCCTTCAACAACGGATTTGGCCCTTTCTAACAAAAGAACGATAGCCTCTGCGATTTCATTGTCGCTTACCACGACAATGTCATCAACAAGTCGAGAAATATATTCCTCAAATAATTTTTGATCTGCTTTCTTAACGGCAATTCCATCGGCAAGAGAGCTATAGCGCGTAACTTCTTTCTGCGGTTTTTTATAAAATAAATCGAACATTCCAGGCGTTAAATCAGATTGAACACCAAAAATTTTGCATTTCGGAGCCTTCGCTTTAATAACCGTCGCAATTCCAGAGATAAGTCCACCACCACCAATGGGAACGACCACCGAATCAACATCGTCACCCAATTCTGCTAAAATTTCTAAACCAATGGTGCCTTGCCCTGCTATTGTCATAGGATCACTAAAGGGATGAACGAAGATATAATCCCTTTCTTTCATGATTTCTTGCGCACGCTGATAACATTCGTCGAAAACCTTACCGTACAGTATAACTTCTGCACCATAATCGCGTGTGGCTTGAACTTTTACTAGCGGCGAATTCAACGGCATAACAATTGTTGCCTTTGCACCTAGTTGACTCGACGAATACGCTACTCCCTGCGCATGGTTTCCGGCAGAGCATGCGATCAATCCTTTTTTCCTTTGCTCAGGAGATAGTGAACGAATGTTATTGTAGGCTCCTCGAATTTTAAAGCTTCCTGTCTTCTGCTCATTTTCCATCTTCAGCCAAACTTCGCAGTTGGCTCGTTTACTGGCTTCACGCGAATGACGAACATGCGTGGATTGAATCACCTTGGCGATGTGCTCTTTGGCTTCTATAACGTCGCTGATTGTAATGGGGCTTTTTGTTTTCATCACCAATATGCCGTCAGTCCATAAAGAGGTTTGAACTGTTGACCATGATACTCAGGCCGAACTTGATTGTCAGCTAAAGGTTCGATTTGCGCATCATCAAAATAATAAAATGGAGCCATGATCTTTCCACAGAAATCACATCTCCCTACTTGATGATTATGACATTCGTTAACTTTGCCACAGACATGACAGCGGCGAATGTGAATGGATGTATCCATATTATCTTCCTATTCTACCCACTCATTTAGGGTACCACTCAATACCTTCGCCCAGCAATACGCCAAATTGATAAATCGTTAGAATGTTTGAGAAAGTATGGCTAATAACTTTTCGCGTGAAAACATACGCAGCGTGACTGTCTAATGACTTTTCGCAACATTATCTCTAGCCAATACGCATTTGTCCGCCTGAATCCGCTTGTGTTCCAAACCCGAATTTTATTTCGCCCTTTTTCTCCTACCCCCTCGCCCCGGCTGCGACAGCTTTTGCAAGTCGAAGAAGGCATGAAACAAATAAATCTATTTAAGAAACAAAAAAGCCAACGATTCTTTGGCGGCCAACTTCTTTTAGGTCGCCGAAAAAAGCAGCGACCTTTATCAAACAATCAAGCTCTTCACATCGTGCTAAAATCTCAGTGGGCGAGGGGTAAAAATGCATTTACACATAAAGACAACTTTGCCGCAACGAAGGCACTTATTCATTCGATTGCAAAAAAATATGGAATCAGAATCTACCGCATCGCCATTGTCTCAAATCATATTCACATTATTCTTCGTGCTAAAAGACGTTGGCTCTATCGTTCTTATATTTGTTCTATCACTGGACAAATTGCTCAACATGTTATGAAAAATCAAAGCTTTGCTGATTTTTTCGAAAAAGTTCGGGGCGAGGGGGTCACAAAAATTCAGGAACAACATAAAGAACAGCGCTTCTGGCTTCTAAGACCGTTTACAAGAATACTCTTATGGGGAAGAGATTATAAAACATGTATGAACTATCTCCGACAAAATATCCTTGAAGCATTGGGATTCGCTGCCTATAAGGAGCGTAAAGATTTTTATGCGAAGTGGAGAACTAAAATCTCGCCTGTGTAACCTATTTTTTAGCAAGGCCCTCGAGATAAGTTTTTGCAAGACCCGTCATGCGTTTTATCTTCCAAGCTGTTAAGCGAAATTGAATTTGCGCATTGTTGTAGTTGATCTGGGCATCAGTCTCATCATCGCCGGATTGTATGACATTCATTAGGGGTACCCTTCCAAAGCGAAAACGTGATTCTTCTAGGGCTACCCGTTCTTTCTGGTTGCCCAAAACTTGTTTTAAAGAATTCACTTTTTCCTTCCAATTCATTAGTTGATCACATGTCGTCATCCAATCGGATTCAAAAGCATTCTTCGCTTGAGAGGCTTTGGCTTCATTAATGTCTCGCAACGCCATTGCCTGCCTTACCTGGGCTTCACCCGCATAGTTATTTAACGGCATCTTAAAAACTAGCATACCCGCATAATGGGGGTGATCGATGGCTGTTGCCTCACTTGAAGCAGTTGACAGACTCGTCGGGTCTACCCCATTTCCTCCGCCAATCAAATTTAAACTCAAGGTGGGGTTAGCATTATTGCGTGTGGCTTCATAAGCAAGATTTGCGGAGTCTTTCTGCATTAAAGCTTTTCGATACGAAGAATTTATTGTCGGCGATGGAATTGCGCGAGAACACATGCCAAGCGCCGCCTCAGTAGGGTTATCAAGTTCGACCGGAATTAAGAGCGGATCGATATTGAGCCAACTGGTAGGCAACTTCAATGTCATAACCAAGTCCCGCCAAATGGAATCTAGAGTTTCGCGCGCATTCATTAAACGAATATTTGACCCGGCGACAGCGCTACGGACCTGCAATAAATCTGGCCGCTCACCCGTGCCACTGCTCACCTTTCGTTGTGTAATTCCCAATAATCTTTCACGACGAGCAAATCCTTGTTGTGCGGCCCTGGCATCATTCTGAGCGCCCCACGCGCGGTAAAAAATCCCTGTAATCCCCATGAGCCACTCTTCTATCGACTCATCAATTTCAATTTTTCTGACTTCCGTGTCGAGTTGCCCCCGCTTTAAATTTCTACGAGTGGCATAGCCAAATGAATCCTTCCACAAGTTTTGGGTCAGGGTAAGCTCGGCTGTGGTTTTATAGACGTCGTCATAGGCACTTTGGAATTGGACCGACGGCATCGTACGCGTGTAATGTCCTTGCACCATGTTGACACTCAAATTTGTACCCGTGAAAAAATATTTTGAAAACCCAAGATTCCAATAGTTATTTTCTAGACGAGTCGGGCCAAAGAGAGAGTCAGGTTCATTTTCACTCTTATAATAGTTGTAACCGGTATCCAAATTAAAAGACATAGGGGCTTTTGCCATAAGGTCAGCGACTTCGATGGTAGGAAACTGCGCCTTTAACATTTTAAATGAGTCAGAACCGGCCATGGCAAGTTGAGTAATGAAATCAAGCGATACCGTTTTTCTTGGAAGTGACTCTAAAACCTTTTTCGCATCTGCTGGAACTTCAGTGTAAGTTTTCGCACTCAGCACAGTAGAACTTAAAATGATTGAAAGCAGAAGAACAAACATGACTTTTATACCTAATCAAAATCGTCTAACTAATTTCGATTCAGGTCAAATTTGTAAAGAAACTCTCGACGCAGACCTTGGCCTCAGGACTTTAGTCGCATGTTGCGGGGAGCTTTTATAAGCTAGAAGTCACCATCGTTTAACAACATCTATCGACGCAGAACTAAATTTCGGTGAAAAATTACTGCAGTGACGACAAGATTTGCAAAAAGCCTTTTGCTTCTAGAGACGCGCCACCAACTAAAAACCCGTCGATATTTTTCTTAGCTGCAAGTTCGCCCGCATTTTCAGGCTTCACACTTCCACCGTAAAGAATTCTTGTCGACTCACCCAAGCCACCCAAACGCTCACGTAAGGCAACATGCGCTTCTTCGGCTTGCTCAGGAGTCGCGACTTTTCCAGTACCAATCGCCCATACAGGCTCGTAAGCAATTACAAAAGGCTTTTTCCTATCCGCTGACTTTAAGCCTTCGTCCAATTGACCTAAAATGACTTCGTTAGTTCTTCCGGTTTCCCGTTCCGATAAGTCTTCGCCCACACACAACATCGGGGTGAGTCCGATACTCTGAACATATGCAACTTTTTTCGCTAAGAGCGAATCGCTTTCGCTAAAAATTTTTCTGCGCTCGCTGTGGCCTACTAAAACATAGGTCGCTCCCATAGCTTTAGCAACGTCCGGAGAATTTTCACCTGTGAATGCGCCTTTGGATTCAAAATAAGAGTTTTGAAGTCCCCAATGAACGGAACTACCGTTAACATATTTTGCAACGGATTCGCAAACCAGCGCGGGAGGAAAAATAACTATCTCGCCCCCTTTTACATTCGATTTTAGCGAAGCTAAAATCGAATCAAAAAACTCCCCAGCCTCCTTCGGAGTTTTATACATCTTCCAATTTCCCGCACATATTTTCTTACGCAATTGGTTCCTCACGTTTTGTACGGCGTAAACTCTCTAGTCCTGGAAGTGTATCGCCCTGTAAATACTCTAAGCTTGCGCCACCACCAGTAGAAATATGAGTTACTTTCTCCGCGTAACCAGAGGCTTTGATGGCTGCAGCTGAGTCTCCTCCACCAACAATTGTGTCACCACTAACTTCACTCAAGGCTTTAGCGATATGAAATGTTCCTTTGGAAAACTTTTCATTTTCAAAAACCCCCATCGGGCCGTTCCAGAAAACGGTTTTCGCTTTTTTCAAATGTTCGGCAAACAGTCTTTCGGTTTTAGGGCCAATGTCAACACCCATCCAGCCAGAAATAATTTCTGCATCCTCGGTGACTTTTACGTCACCCATGCCCTCGATGCTCTGACAAATTCTATGGTCCACGGGTAGCAACAAAGGCTTCTTTCGCGCTTTCATACGCTCTATCAAATCGCCAGCGAATTCCACTTTATCTTTTTCTACGAGAGATTTTCCAACCGGAATATCCATTGCCTCCAAAAATGTATAGGCCATAGCTCCGCCGACAATAATTCCATCCACTTTATCAATCAATCTTTCTATCAAAGTAATTTTATCACTGACCTTTGCACCACCCATAATAACCCAATACGGTGAAGTCGGGTTTTCGACAACTTTATCTAGCATAGTAATTTCTTTTTGCATTAGAAATCCTGCAGCTCTCAATTTCATTTGTTTCGGTAACTCGTCAACACTACAGTGGGCGCGATGACTCGCTCCGAATGCATCATTCACGTAGATATCAATATAACTTGCAATAGTACTTGCCATTTCGTGACCATTAGCTTCTTCATCTTTGGCGAAGCGCAGATTTTCTAGCATGATAAATTGTTTTTTCTTTAACCCTCCCAAAAGCGCTTTGGGAGCGCTGCTATCTGGATCTTCAACCAGCACAACATCATAACCATATTTCTCAGAAATATAATCAGCCACTGGCTCTAGCGAAAACTTCTTTCGATCTTCAGGCATTTTCTTTGGACGACCAAGATGCGACCCCACAATTACGGTTGCGCCTTTTTTTATAGCATATTCGATCGTTGGCATTGAAGCGACAATCCTCGTAGCGTCAGTAATTTGGCCCTTTTCCATCGGCACATTGAAATCCACACGGATGAAAACGGTTTTTCCATCTAATTCAAGTTGCTCTATACCAGTTACATTTCTTAAACCGCGGCTCACTTTAGGCCTTTCTCTTGCATGTAAATTGCCATATCGACCATACGATTAGAAAAACCAAATTCATTATCATACCAAGAAAAAACTTTTGCCATCCGACTTCCCGTTACCATCGTGCTCTGCAAATCTACAATGGAGCTGTGTGGGTTACCATTGAAGTCACAAGATACCAGTGGCGCTTTCTCTACTGCTAAAATTCCCTTCAAGTAAGTTTTCGAAGCCTCTTCTAAAACTGAGTTGATAGATTCTTTGGTCAAATCTTTTTTGGCATTAAAATTAAAATCAACCAGCGAAACATTAGGCGTCGGCACGCGAATTGCGGTACCATCGATTTTTCCTTTTAACTCCGGAAGCACAAGTCCAACCGCTTTCGCCGCCCCTGTCGTCGTGGGTATCATCGAAAGCGCAGCGGCACGCGCCCGTCGCAAATCTTTGTGACCGGTATCAAGAATTCTTTGGTCTAATGTATATGAGTGAATTGTTGTCATAAGGCCATGTTCAATTCCAAATTTATCGTGAAGCACGCGAACCACAGGGGCCAAACAATTTGTCGTGCATGAAGCATTACTCAAGACCACATGGGAACCTGGGTTATAAGTTTCATGATTAATTCCATAAACCACAGTCATATCAACGCCATCAGCCGGCGCCGACACCAAAACCTTTTTTGCACCACCGGCGATATGTTTTACGAAATCTTCTTTACCCTTAAATGCACCAGTACATTCAAGGACCACATCCACCTCCCATTTCTTCCAGGGAATTTGTGAAGGATCTTTAACTTTTGAATAACTGATTTTCTTTCCATTCACGTTAAGGAAATCTTCACCCGCACTCACTTCGCCGGGAAATTTTCCATGTGTACTATCGTACTTCAATAAATGCGCCGCTTCTGCCGGAGTACTTAGGTCGTTTATACCGACAATTTCCAGGCGTTCAAAACCAGCACGAAATAAGATGCGACCGATACGACCGAAACCATTGATGCCCACGCGTAGTTTTGCCATTTTATCTCCTTAATTTATTTAGATTTTTGAATAAACTTAAACTAGGCGATTTTTGAAGACATTTCAATCTCTAATTCTTAGTCGACAGCCTCTATTTCCCTCGGTAATTCCACTGGGCAATGAAAATGAAATTAAAAATTATCGTTCTCTTGGCGTTTTTTGCTGGCCATTTGGCTGCCAGCCCCAACACTCAACTTAGAATTGGCATTGGCTCATCTTCAAACCCCACCCAGTCCCTGGAGAGCACAGACACCTCGTTCTCACAATTTAAACCTGAGTGGAAACAGCCGTTTTATTCGACGGATAAGACAACTTATGCTGCCACAATCAGCGCTAACCTTCGTTTTTTCGATGACGAATATGTAGCTTCAAATGCAAACTACACCAATTTTATTGCCGAACTTTCAGCCGAAACCAGTATTACATCGTTTCTCACTGGCGGTGTTAATTTTCATGCAGGAAAAACAGTCGATCATATTCCGTCGGCAAAAATTAAAAAGATTTTTGGCGAAGAAAGTGGCTATAATGAACTTGCTTTAGGGGTTTTTGGCAAGCTGCACTGGGGAGACTGGTTGTGGCAGCTAGAACCTACTTTTGTGGGCCGCGATTTCGCACTGACAAGTTATGACAATAACGAAAACATAATCCTCGATGATCATAAAGATTTTCATAACATCTTGCGCGTCACTTATGATCCTGTCGGTGACTTGAAAGTTGATTTATCAGGCTCTTGGCGTAACCGCCGCTATGTGGATACACCGCTAAATCCAATTAGCAAATTATCAGCGCCCGCTGAAGGTTCTACCCGACCACTAGAGTTTTTGCAGGAGGATTACACTCTTGTGATAACCCCTGAACTCGATGAGTTTAAAGCCGAGACTTTAATTGGTATGGGATGGGACGTCGACCGCACCAACAATGCGACAACACAAAAACGTGGTCGTTTAACGCAAAAATTTGAATTTCCTTTCTGGAAAGAGAAGCTAAAACTTCGCCCGCTCCTCGATGTGACTTTTAAACATTTTCCAAATCTCACTCTGCCTCTAATACCGGTCCCCCGCTCCGACACGATCATTACTGCTGCCGTTGAATTGGGCTTTGCGTTCTCCAAAAAGCTTGAAGCTGCCGTCGGTTTTTATAAACTTGGCAGTAGTTCGAATTCCCTTGCCAACAACTATTACGAAGACTTTTTATCTACAGAGATTACGGCGACGTTTTAGAAGCTACACCCAATTCAATTTTGGAAATAACCGTTTCGCATTTTTTTTCAATTGAATTGAAAGAACCTCTTCGCTCACGCCCATCAACTCTGCCACAAATTTCGCAGTATGCACCAGCAAGGCCGGCTCATTTTCTTTTCCTCGATGAGGAACAGGAGTCATAAAGGGCGCATCGGTTTCTATGTGAATACGATCGATAGGCAAACTTTTAATCGTCTCTCTTAATTCCCCGGAATTTTTAAAAGTGCAGACGCCGCTAATAGAAATATCCCAGCCCAGCTTCAACGCTTCGTGAGCCATCCATTTTGTACCAGTAAAACAATGCAGTAGTCCACGCACTTTACCGCTATATTCTTTAAGTACAGTTAAAGTGTCATTTTCCGCTTCACGAGTATGAATTTCAACTGACAAGTTATTTTTCTGCGCAATCTCCATTTGTTTCCGAAATACAATATTCTGCACGTCACGCGGAGAATGATCGTAGTGATAGTCCAGGCCGATCTCGCCTATACCGATTACTTCTTCAAGCGCGACTAACTTATTTAGGTTAGCTTCAATTTCGTCTGTATATTTTACGGAGTCATGCGGATGAATTCCCACAGTACAGGACACAAAAGGGAAATTCTCCTTCGCTAATTTCTGAACAACAAAAATATCGTTCGGATCGGTTCCAATTAGTACCATCCGCTCGATACCTTTTGCTTTGGCATTAGCAATCACTTCAGCAGCATCGCGTTTAATCATATTTACATGTGTGTGCAAATCAATCCAAGGCATACAAAGGCGCTGACAAGGCAGCACGACTTTCAAAATAAAGGTTTTCTAATGATAATTTTAAATCCATTGGAGACTCTAAATCATTCTCCAAACGAAGCGCTTTTTGCCAAACACGAACTAAAGTCTTTGGCCCGGCTTTCGCGAACTCAGCCAAACGCTCAGAGCGATCGGAGTGAATAATTTGTTCTCTCAAACCGAAAGCAAAAAGGTAGGAGTCGCGAAGAATCTGTAAAACCAAATTTATCATATCCTGAGCCTCGATTTTATTCTCAACAACATCAGAAATTGATAAAAACGAAGGCGGCCAGCTAGGATCCAGTAAAACGCGCACAAAAGTAAAAGCTTTGTCACGAAGTCTTTCACCTCCACCTTGCGTCCAGCGAAGAATCTTGCCGCAGCGGCCTTCAGAAGCCCTAAGCATCCATTCCTCTACGGTTCCTGCAGTATCACCGTGCCGAATAAGCACGGCATGCACATCCGATAAAGAAAGGGGTTGAAAACGGTGAATCTGACAACGCGAACGGATCGTGGCTAAGAGTCGCAAAGGATTCGCCGAAATCAAAATAAAAAAAGTGTTTGCCGGTGGTTCTTCTAAACTCTTTAGCAAAGCATTGGCCGCTTGCATTGTCATTGCGTCGGCGTTGTCGATGATCACAAATTTTCCGCGAGCGAGAGCCTTCAACGATAAAAATTGCAGTGCCTCACGAACCACTTCAATTTTAAGAAAATCACCGTCGGGTTTTAAGAAGAATACATCTTCGCTCTGCTCATTTAAAATCCGAACGCACTTGCCGCATTTGCCACAGGCGTTCTGGTTTTCACAAACGTAGTATTGAGCAACAAATTTGGCGACTATTTTTTTTCCAATACCTTCAGGTCCAACAAAAAGCATGGCTGTTGGTAATTTGTCAGCATCAAGTAATTTACGTAAACGTGAAATTGGACTTTCATGACCAACAATTCCATTGGCAATTTCGCCTATCTGAGCCATTTCTTCCTCTTAAACGCCGCCAAAATTAGGCCGCTAACCTTCTTAACGTCCAGTGTTCCGTCAATAACGAGCCAACGTTTTGAATTTTTTTTTGCTTGTTGTAAATAACTTTTTCGCACCCGCTCATAAAAATCTCTCTTCTCGACTTCAAAGCGATCGCGAGCCACTCCCGTCGAATTTGCCCGTTTACCCATGCGCCGACTCGACTCTTCCGTCGTAATATCGAGTAAAATTGTTAAGTCAGGAACAAGACCGCTTGTGGCGTATTTGTTAAGGTTTAAAATATCTCTAGGTTTTAACTTTCGCCCAGCAGCCTGGAAGGCGATTGTGCTTGAATCAAAACGATCGCTAATGACCCATTTCTTATCTTTCAGGGCGGGATTAATCACAGTATCTACATGTTGGGCTCTTCCAGCCTCGTATAAAAGTAACTCTGTCTTAGGAACAGGTGGCTCGCCCTGAGTTTTCAAAAGTAAACGGCGAATTTCTTCTGCCAATGGCGTTCCCCCTGGTTCGCGGGTCAAAATAAATGAAATGCCAAGTGATCTCAACTCTCCGCTTAAGCGCTCAATCTGCGTGCTTTTACCGCAACCGTCGATTCCTTCGAAAACAATAAAGGGCATGGGCAACGTTGTCGTCTAAAAGAAGCAATTAGTCAAAAACACTATGCGCCTCAATTGACTTTGAAATGGTCTATTCCTATACTGCGTCAAAATTTTTCTGTGAGGACTCCATGCATAGTATAGTTGATGCCATTCCAATGAGTGTTGTAACGACTTTTCATATCATCGCCTGCCTAATGTTGATTTTCTTTGTACTCATTCAGGACTCAAAAGGTGGCGGAGTTTTTGGAAGTTCTTCGCAATCAATTCTTGGCCCCACGGGAGCACCAACTCTGTTTGCAAAACTAACTCGTTACACAGCCGTACTATTCGCAGTAACAAGCATTGTTTTAACAATCCAAACAAGTCCTTCAAGCAAAAGCGCTACGGATACTTATGTTCCACCGGCATCTATTGAAAAAACTCCCGATACTCCCGCCGAGCCAGTAAAATCAGAGGATCAAGCTCCAGCTCCGGCACCAAAAAAGGGAAAATAAGTATTGGCTAAACCAAATACCCGCAAAATTGCTTTATTTGTCTTTGCTATTGGGTTTGGGCTTCTTGTTTTGGGCGTTACTTGGCTGTTATTACAACGATCTCTAGTTTCGGTTCCTGATGGACAAACGGTAGCGACGGTTGACCTATCTGAAGGTGAAGTTACCTTAACTCGTAAGGCAACAATGCTGGAACTCTCGCCAACTTTTGGTGAAAAGATTTATAGCGCTGACAAAGTAAAGACTGGCCCAAACTCTTCATTTATTTTTAGCACTAAAAGCGGCAGTCAAATTCGCGTTGACGAAAATAGCGTTGCGGTCATTGAGCGCGCTAGCGATAAGGATTTAGTTACGGTACTAAATGGTCAAGCTCAAGCCATTAAGCACGGAGGAAACTTAGAAATTCAGAACACGCATGAAAAATGGCGAACGGCGATGTTCTTGACCGAAATCAAACGCAGTGACGTACAAAAGCCTACGACCAAACCAGTTCCGTCTTCAGCATTTGAGAAACCAAACGAACCTGAATTTTCGCCAGAAGAGCAAATTCTGAAGGCAAGCCTCGATGGTCAGAAAACTTTTTTCAATCGCTGTTTTGCTAAGTACTTAGTACAAAACCCTGAAGCACGCGGTGAAGTCGTTTTAGGATTCTTACTTTTTCCGCAGGGAAAAGTGGAGAAAGTTAAGGTTCTCAGTACATCTCTAAAAGACATTGAACTCGAGAAATGTTTGACTTCCGTCGTAGAAAGAAGCCCGTTCAAACGCTTTGCGGGCGAGCCAATTTCGGTAACATATCCTATCAAGTTTGAGTAAAAAATTAACGATAATCGTTTAGATAATCGATATGCTCTGGCACCCAGGGGTCAAGACTATGCTCCTGTTCCTCTTCAGGGAAGGCAGGACGCTTTGCAAAACTAATCTCCGCAGGAGACACCGTAGGCACATAGGCTGCTGAAATGAATCGCTGATTCGTTAAAAAGGGCATGATCTCTTCAACTGCTTTCTTGGCTAAAATTCTTCTACGAATCAAACCATCAAAACTTCTCTCTAACTCTTCCGGAGAAAAATCATAGTTCATTACTAAGTCTTGAGCGATTTTTACAACCTGCTCAGGTCGAAGTCTTCCATCTTGAAACAAATCAAGTGCCGCCTGAAAAGAGTTTTCAGTCGGAACAATTCTACGGCCAAACTTAATATAATATTCCGGATCAGTATCAACAGCGAGATTAATATAAATTTTGTCGACGGGATCTTGATCTGGAACTTGTTTCTGCAGCTCTAAAATGAGCTTAGCTTGCTCGCCAGTAACATGAAGAGCTTTCAACATATCAGACAGTTGGCGGTCTGACATTCGGCGTGCGCAAATATCAGAAAATAACGAGTAGATTACCGCATCTGACTCGCTGTCGTCACCCCAAAGCACAAGTTTTACATCTTCCGCAAGCTTCATACGTAACTGCATTAAGGCCTGAGTTTTATAACCTACTTGCTGAGTTAGTCTTCGTATGCGATTCGGGCGAAGATTTTTTAAGTTATCTTTGTAAAATGATCCAAACGGAAAAATTCCATCAAGCCTGAGTTTCTCGCGAATTTTATATTCCATTTGAGGTGGCGACGCCGTGATAAAAAAAATCGGAAAGGCCTTTTCGGTTGAACGCGAAGTCAGGGCTCTTACCAGAGTTGCAGTACCAGGGACATTCTTTTTCTGAAAGGCCTTTTCAATGGCTGTTTTATAGAGTTCTTTGATACTTCCCCACGACGTATCAAGATAAGTTTTATCTAAGTCCCAAACATAAACCTCAGCTGTGCGTTTTTGTTCCTGTGCTTGCACATAGCCGAAATAAACTACGTCACCAACAATTTCAGCCTGGGATCGCCAATCTGCCATCTATAACGTGCGTTGACGAGAGCGGCTACTACCACGAAGAGCGTTTACAAGCTCGGTACGTTCAGCGGCCAAGAATAAATCGATAAGGTCACGCGATTTCATTTTGTAAGCTTTTACCAGTTTCGCTAAAGAATCACGGGGGGGACCGCATATCCCACGCTCCCAGTCAGAAATTAACTGTGGGCTCTTATAGCCGAGAAGTTGCTTCACATCACCTTGACTGAGTCCCGCCTGCTCGCGCTTTTCTTTTAGATAAGTTCCAATAGTCATATATTTTTGATGAATGCGTTTCATATTATCTTTCCTTAGTAATTTATTCTAATAGACCCTGCATTTCGCGCGGTCAACTCCTGAGTATATGTACGGTATAATATCCTCTATAAGAGATTCAAGCTAATCAAAAAAATTTGTATCTTATTGTTATTATTAGCATTTCTATAAGTTGTCACCGACACCTAAATCGTGACCAAAAATCTCTCTTAGTAATTAGGTAAAAATAACTTATAAATCCAAGAGCCTAAACATTGTCAAATTTCATAAAATGAGTTATAATTCGCAGCAGTATGAATTTGGATTCACTCGGTTATTATGATAATAAGCAGTTTAGGCGGTTGTTCGGCATTTACGCCAAAGAACAGCGCATGGCTCGTGGAATTTCGCAAAGGACCCTCTCAGAGCGCGTAAAAGTGAACCCATCCGCCATAGCTTCAATTGAAAATGGTACGCGAAAACTAAGGCAAGAATTATTATCCGCTCTTGTAGATGCTCTCAGCCTTGAGGACTCGAAAATAATCGATATTTCTAAAGTTACAGAAGCGCAGTACTTACATGAGCTCTACGGGATTCCTGATGCCGAAAACGCTTCATAAATCCTATCCACTCCTCGAGGGCGAACTGGTGCGAAAACTCATAATGGATGTCGGGTTACCGCTGAACCGGGCACCAGATGCCCTTGGCCTAACCCCAAAAGAGTTTTTGAGATGGTGGTCAAACTCAAGCCGAGTTAAACTCCCGCGTCGCGCTATGACTTCTTTGGCCTCCTTTCTCAAAATCGACGAAAAGCAAATAGCCGAGCAAAATTACAGCAAAGAGAACATCCGCACGACATTATTTGGCGGAAGCTACATTTTGCCCGAACGCTATTCTGTAAATCGCTTCAGTCACTTGCGCTCCTCAGCCCACATTGCAAAATATATTTCTCTTACGCGTGGCCAGCATTTTTGTGATAAAATCATGACATCGCTAGGTGTTCCTTTACTTCTTTACCGCGATCTCGAGGAAACCATTAGTCTAAATTACTTTATAGACCTTCTCGACATCTTGGGAAAAAATGGCTTTTCAGAAAATGAACTCGAGTCACTCGCCTGTTTGCTGTTTTTAGGAATTGAAAATACGGATCTTGGGAAAAAATTTAGCGCGGCCCGTTCTTATGCCGAATGTTACGACGTCCTGGCGAAAAACATATATTCCTTCGACTCTAATTTTATATACGCCTCTGATTTAGATACCACTAGATACATTCTCAAAGCTTATCTGCCTTACGATCGGCACTATCACTTCAATATCGACCACGAACATGTGACGCGCCTGTTTCGATATCGCCAAACTTTAATTGGATGGTTTCCCTATTTGGCACGCCTCGTCCCAATTCGGCCGATGGTCCAAATTGATTATTTAACAACGGGGATCGAGGCCACTTATGTTGTAAAATTTAGCCACTTAATTATTACGAAGCCTCCTGAAGGGTCGGCAATTGTAGAACGTCAGATACCTCTGTCGTAATGAAAGTCTTTATTGCGTCTTGAATATTCATATATTTGGCATCGGCGGGGACAATTTCAAAAATTTGATCAAATAAAACTTTGTACTCGCTGTAAGTATCAAGAAGAAACTTTCGATTGAATTGTTCTATAAGTATAATCATATGAGGGTCTGGCACTGTCGGGTGTATAAAAGTCATATTTTTGGGAAAACTTCCGACGTGCTCCACCCAGCGATGAGCTTTGTATTTTTCGTTCGTGCAACCCACGAAATGATCAAATCCCATTCTGCGAAGCTGCAGATAGACCATAACGTAGCCAATGTCAGAAAGCCGCAGCCCCGAATTTTTCTGTGAAAAGCTTGGGTCCACAAACCACGAATTGCAATCACAAATAGTACCGCGTTGACCGCGGTATTTATTGAACACGTCTTGAAACTCTTTAGAAAGTACGGGAACTAAATCTAAGAAAGGAGTTTTCAGCTTATGCTTTGCGGCCCTATCTTCATAAGTATTGCGAATCGCAAATACTAATTTTGGTGAATAAGGGTTACTGGTCTCGTAAATCATAAAGTGAGAACCAATCATGTCGTGCTTATCAACAACAACATAGTCGGGATCAGTGCGTTCGAAATTTTTTTGCTTAACAACAATTAGGTCGTTTAAGCACTTCGTCGCATCTGAATTATTTAACTGATTCTTAGCATAGTCTAAAATAACTAATTTGAAACTACTCATAATTTACTTATCGTCATAGGTTAAAAATCCTTAAGCTCGGAACGAGAAAATCCGAAAAAGTAAAAATGGATTATAGGAGATATAATGGGTGTCTTAAAACTTTCAGATGGGAACTTAAACGAGTATTACGAACGCACCAAAAGAAATCATTTTTGGGTGAACGGCACCGAAGGCCAAGACAAAATACGCAAACTAAGAGTTGGAGTGGCTGGTCTCGGGGGTATGGGTTCCAATATTGCTGAGATATTTGCTCGTCTTGGCGTAGGTCATTTAAGAATTACTGACCCAGATACGATCGAAAGGACTAACATAAATCGGCAAGTTATCGCCTTCGAAGATACTATTGGCAAGAAGAAGGCCGAGGCTTCGGCAAATGAATTGAGAAAAATAGCCAAAGAACTTGTTATCGATGTCTCTTTTGAAGGAATTCAGAACAATAATGTCGAAAATTTTGTTGAAGGTCTTGATGTAATTATCAATGAAATTGATGTACTCCATATGGATAAACAAATTTTATTGCTGGAAGCTGCAAGAAAAAAAAAGATAAATGTCTATACGACTCTGGTCGTGGGGCTTGGCATTCACCTTTATAAATATGGATGGGAAACCCCCTACACACCCCGTGACTTTCTTGGTGTTATATTGGAAAATCCCAGCGCCGAAAATCTTGTGAACCGTTTAGGCGGCCCCTTACCCGAGTACCTTCAAAATAAAAACCTTGAAGGTTTTGTAAATCAAATCAAAAGTGGTGATGTCCCCATCTTCGGAGCCAGCACCTACCTAGGCCAGTCTTTACTCGCAATTCGAGTATTCTATGACATGGGTTTAATCAATCCCGGCATCCAGGTACCAAAAACACCTTGTTTGCCAAAATTTTTAGTTTTAGATCCACTAACACTACAGTTTCAAGTTGCGGAAGTGAAAGAAAATGGGAAAATAGTATGGAATGGAAACTAAACTTTTTTTCCATATGGGGCCTGGGTTTCATGCGAACATAGAACGCGATCTCTATGGCGAAAAATTTCCCAATGTTCATTTCTGGAATCAGCCAAAAGTATTGACGTTTACGGACCTAGTAAATTCTGCACAGTCTAAAATCAACGAGCTCAATCCTAAGACTTTAGTCGCGCACAGTTTTGGGGCGCAAATAGTAATGAGCGTGGTTGAAAAATCCCCCAGCGTGAAAGAAATTATATTTCTAAATAGCGGATATGATCCGTTTGAGTGCTTTCTAAATATGGCTAACCATATTCCTGAGCAACAAATGGATGTAGAGAAGGCGAAAAAACTGCGAAGTTGCAATACCCAAAGTAAGATGGAGTTTATTTTTCGGTTAGCGACCGACCCAAAATTCCCATTACTTTACTGGACCTCTATGGAAAAGATGATTCAACATCAAGATATTTTTTCACGCAACTTGCAGCTTGAAATTTCAGTGTTCGCGGGAGTATTTTCTGACTACTTAGAAAATAAACACAGGGTCATTCCCGATAATATTCACTGGAAAGGTAAGTCAACGGTCCTCTTTAGCAAAGACGATGTGTTGCTGGACTCTGCGAAAGACATTGAGCCATGGAAAGCAAGATTTCCACAAAGCAAGATTATTTCTTTATGTAATGTGGGTCACTATAGCCATATCGAAAATTTAGATGTCGCTAAAATGATCTTTTTGTAGGGCAAACCTCCTCAAACTTCATATATTTAAGAAATTTTATGAACTTCCCGGGTTAACACTGTTTACTCCCTTATTTCTCTATGATAACCCATTGCCATGAAAGTTCGTTTAACTAAAGAATGTGACAGAGTCTTTGATTTTTTTTCCCGCCGACAGCCCAAAGCGGGCTTTCCGGTCTTAGCGTGGGGAGCTCATATCATTACCCAAGTCCAGGACGGGAAAGATGTCGTTAGCCTGAACCCACAAACGACAAACTTGCCACAGCTCATTTTTGACTTGTACCCAGATTTGAGTTTAGTTGAACTGGCAAATCTAGAGGAAAATCTTCGGGCACTTGATTTAGATACTTTTCCAAAAGTTCTAGAAAAATATAACCTAAATCATAGTGAAAATCTCTCGTTAACACTCGATATTTTAAGAGGCGCTCCCGAAGACTTTCGTTCATGGGCCCATGAGCGCCGGGTTTCGGTGCGTGACCTTGCTCCATTGCGTTGTGAGGTTAGCAAAGAGTTTGTCTTTGTATTAGAGCAAATTGTTCGCTCCCGCGCCACTCGGCAACAGGGGGCACAGATTTTAGAAATTGCGGTCGAACTTCACTTGAACGATACCCCACTCTCTGAAGTGATGAGCCTCAGTGACTCGGCAGAAATTTGGCTGGCGTATTTAAAAAAGATTCGCTACCCACTCTCGACAAGCGCTGATCGGGAAATGCAAAATAAAGTTAAATCAATGCCATGGCCAAATCACGTGGAGGCAGAATGGCAGCGCCGAGGAGATCAGGCCGGTGTGCAAATTAGATTTTTTGCGCAGTCAGAAACCGAGCTTAACAGGCATCTCGAAAATCTTAGGAACATGAAATCGCCATGGACAAATTAGTTCAAGGGATTGACCGCGTTTATATTCATAAGAGCTCTCTCAATAGTTCAGTGGTAGAGCGCTTTTTTCGGCTTTTTCCTAGGGAAAAAATAGAAACAATTGAGGATCAACCAAATACGAAATCTCGCGGAGCATTATCAGCTCGGGAATTTGATCAAAGTAAGCGCCAAGTGCTGATTACGGAATTTCAAGGGCAGTTCTTTAAACAATGTCCAGGATTTAAACCGGGACTGATATGCTGTAATTATTTTGTTTTAAATCTTGGCCTTCAGTGTAACATGAATTGCAGCTACTGCTATTTACAAAGTTACATTAATTCTCCCTATATGACGATTTACTCAAATATCGACGCCGCAATTTCGCAGATGCGTGAGCTCGCTGAAAAATATCCTGACAAAGCATTTCGGGTCGGCACAGGCGAAACCATAGATTCATTAAGCCTTGACCCTCTCACACTCTATTCACGACATTTAATTTCATTCTTTAACGAATTTCCGAAGTGGACTTTAGAGCTAAAAACAAAATCAGATCACGTAGATCAGTTTTTGGATGTTAACCCTGCTGGAAACACAGTCGTTAGTTGGTCAATAAACCCACAAAATATCATAACCCACGAAGAACATGGAACCGCATCGCTAGAGGAAAGACTGTCGGCCGCCAGAAAATGTCGCGACAAAGGTTATCAGGTTGGTTTTCATATCGATCCCATGATTTGGCATCCAGGTTGGAAAAAAAATTATAGCGATTTAGTAAATGAAGTCGCGAAGCGCTTTCGACCCAATGAAGTCGCCCATATTTCCCTAGGCGCATTACGCTTTGTTGCCGAGCAAAAAGATATAATGCGTGAGCGCTTCGGCATGAAAAGTTTTGTGACGAATGCCGAAATGTTTCCAAGTAAAGATGGAAAGCTTCGTTACGACGGAAAGTTGCGAGCCGACATGTTTGATACTCTTCTAACTCTTTTTCGCGAGGACAGTCCGGAGTGGAAAGTCCTTCTTTGCATGGAAACTCCAGAAACTTGGATCGCGCGTTTAGACACAAATCCACGACACGTCCGAGAAATAAGAGAGTTTTTTCAGCCACTGCCACGGAGTTAGAATCTAAGGCCCGCCACCACCCAGGCCTTTGGGCAGTCGAGGCTGCCGACCGAAAAACAGTTTTATAAAACAGTACTAAAATTGAAATCTTATCGGCTTGCGATGTCAGATTGAAATAGGTTCTCTTTAATTTAATGTTCCTTATACTTACTTAGGTGAAAAGTGTTTATAATTTAAAATTCAGTATCCATCAAACACGCAACCCCAGCCCTTTTGATGTCGAATTAGTAGAAAATGCATTTCTATTATGGCACCTCTCTTGGCGTCGGACATTTAACGAGCTAGGGGTCAACGTAAACTTAAGATCCGATGATTTTCTAGATCGCGAAATGGGATTGTTAACCGACAACAATCAACCCATTGGAATGCTTTTTTATAATTGGCTGGACACATCGCGACTCTCGAATCGGCTACACAGTTATTTTAAAGACTATCCCCCCTCTGTCTTAGAAATTGTCCCGCAGTCAAAAATAATGTTGATTAGCTACATGACCCTACATGAATCGTGGAGATGGCGCTTTACCGATGTGCCCGTTAGTGAAATGCTTATTGGTTTTAGTGTAAAACGATTTTTACAATCGGATGCAAAAATTCTTCTTGGATATTTTAGAAATGAGAAGAGGACCAACCAAATGTTTTATAGTCATGGCGGAAGGCCAATATTAACAAATCATACAACATATAATGTCGATGTCGACTACGCATTCATAGATAAGGAGTTAGCACATGATAGTACAAACCAATACGTTGCCGAGGCCGTCAACACACTCTGGAGTCAGTGGCTGGGATCTAAAGGGTTATCTCGACCTCCACATGGACTCGGTCGTGGAAACTTTAAAAAAGCGACCCTGGCTTGAAAGAAATTATTATTGTAATTACTTAGCGCAAAGTAGTTTTTATACTTTTTACTCTATTAGAATGCTAGCCATGGCAATTGCCAATACTTCGACAGATCAAAAAGAATATTTTCGGCGAAGTTTAGAACATTTTAAAGAAGAAAATGGTCACGACTCCATTGCCATTATGGACTTAAAATCCCTTGGGGAAGACATAAAAAACTATAGCGAAAAGGGCATGACCCGCGCCTTGTGGGAACCGCAATTTTATAAACTTCAAAAAAATAATACGGCTCTACTCGGCTACATTTTGGCTCTTGAGTATCTGCCTGTAAAGTGTTTTGGATGGCTCGATAAAACTCTTTCAGAAAAATATGGCCGGCTCTGCAGTAAATTTGTCCACGTCCATGCCGAAGAAGACCCCGATCACGTCGAGAAATGTTTAGAGCAAATAAATCAGTTAAGTGAGTTCGAAAAAATAGAAATTTTTAAGAACTATGAACAAACCTGTTCGTCATTTAAATACTTTCTGTTGGATTTAGAAATAAACTAATTAGTTATTGGTTTTACATTTGTGTCGTCAAATGCCGACCCAACGAGAGTTGCTCTCAAAGTAGAGACCCAAGCAACTCTCGCACCAGTTGTTTCACAGTAGACGGGAGAAATATATTTCATTTTCATGGCAAAGATCCGTTTATTAACATGTAGTTTTTCAATCAGTTGGTGATCAGGAATATTCCACATGTTGACTGAGTCTTGCTTGAGGGCAACGTCTTCGGTTCGCTTTATTAGCATTGGGCCAATTTCTTCGTCGCGCTCGAAAAGCTCAGGAAAGGGCGTTGCTATCGCAAAGAGTAAATCATAAGAACTAATTCTCAGGAACTCGAGGTTTCTATAGATTTGCGTCTGAGACTTAAAATCATAAATCTCAACGATGTCTCCTTGCTCGATAACGTTCAAAAAGTCGCTAGGAACTTTAAGCTTAGCAGCTCTAACAACTCGATTTATTACCTCTAACTCGAATCTCGTTTTGTCAATTCTTGGATCTATAGAATCTATTACAGATGCTAAAAAACTGATGGACTCTATAATTGCTGTCTGCGAGATCTGGGGAAGGGAGTTAAATTTGTTGAGAGATATTTGACTGTACCCCGAAAAATGAATGCCAAAATTTCGGGCTGCACTCTCTAGACTATCTATAGCTTGCCTAATTCCAGTTAAAGACAATAGTTTGGGCTTATTTAATTTCATAGACATCAAAGTATAGCACTGACCTTTCAGGCAATTGTAACGTTATTATGACAAAGTGAAAAACTTCCATGCGTTGACAGTATGAACTCATCAATCTACAAATAATATGAATGATCGTACTTAAGCAAATCATAATTAAGGAAATCCTTGCAATAAATAACGAGATAAATCGCATTAGAGGCATAAAATCTATATTATCTTATGGTGAATCCTATGAGATGTTATCAAAAGTGTCTGAACGCGAATTGTATAATAAGCTGGATCAAATGAAAATAACTTATAATCAGTTACAGAGTAAAGGGCATCTTCGCCTTATAAAATAGTATTTTATTTAATTATTGTCTTTTTGCGGGCAATGACTTCTGCTTCCAACCTGGGTTCGTTTTCCAATATAGGTAGATTCAATAAACTTCTGATTTTATTTCTTTTCTGCAGATTCGACTTTCTGACGGCGCTGATAATGTCATAAAATGGATAGTAGGCGTCGATGTCTTTAAGTTTTCCCTGTATCACTCTGTACTCGTTTGGATTAAGGTGGTAACCACCCTCGCCATCGCTTCCATACTTAGTAGATCTTAAGTTCATTGCCTCTTTTATTTCATGAATGAGTCTTGCAACTTCAGGATTAATTGAACTCTGCGAACTTACGTCAAAGCCGAAAAGTTGTTCCTTTGTACACCCTAGAAGCTTACAGATTTCTTCGAGTCTCTCGTCGCTTGGCAAATCATGACCATTTATCCATCTAGATACAGTTGACTGTTGAACGTTTAACCCAAGCGATAGGGCCGACTGCTTCACTCCTGACTTTTCCATGGTTAAACGCAACCTGTTTCCAAAATACCTGTTCAAAAATTTCATGCCTGTACCTTTATTGCGCAAATACGCAAAATAATGTGCATTTAAAGCAAATATGATTGCCTAATTATGCGTAACCACGCATATTCTATAATAACCAAAGCAGGGATAAGGGTCAATCGTATGAAAAAGCGTTCCAAGAAACTAATTCCAAAATATGTAAAGATAGGCAAATTCCTCCAAATTGCTCGCAAAAAAGCTGGGCTCAGTCAGGGTGATATGAAAAATATTTTAGGCTACCAATCCCCGCAAATTATTTCTGATTGGGAGCGGGGGATTTGTGGCGTTCCGCTCACATCGATAAAACAAGTCCTTGAGGCTTACAAGATGAAAGAAGAAACTTTTGTCACAAAATGGTTAGAAGCGCATCGAGAAGAACTTGAGAAATTATTTAAGGGAAAGAAGAATTGACTTGCCTTCTTTTCACCGCCAACATCGGCGGTGAATTTATAAGCATCTTGGTAACGTAGGATATTTTACAAATTTATCGAAAGTGACTCCCAACAAAATTATTTTAGAAGGCAAGAAGTAGATAAGCTAATATCCCACTGATCCAAGCAATGGAGGATGCTAAGGGCCGGTCCTTATTGCGCTGTGAGTTTAGCGTGGCTATGTCTGATGAAATAAATTCTGGTTCGATCCTTCTCTGGAGCTCTTCTTCCATCGCCAATTCGTCTTTGAGATGTTTTAACTCAAGCGGAAAACGCGCCAAATCGCCTTCGTTGAGTTGGGCCACGTTTTTGGCACGTAGGAGTTCGACAATCGCATGAATCCCATCTAGACGCGCCACTCTTCCCTCGGCAAACACACTAAGGCGCCCACCTTCACCGAAAAGAGGTTCTAGATTTATCCGCGTGAGCCTTACCCACTGCACCTGGTCACCTTCGGCAATTTTGGTTTTCGCACCAACTTCAATTTTGGCATAGGTCTTTCCATTTTCATCGAATGTGGACTGACCCACGATAGGATCGACGATTTGCACTCCTTGATAGGGAATTGAGGCAATGAAATCATTTGCTAGCGACACTGCCGCTTTTGAAAGTTGTTTACTCACGCGTACAGACTGATGTAGCGCCAGCTGTTGACGCCAAAATAAACTTCCATCTTCACCGCTGTAGACGACCATCTTCAGAGTATTCTTCACCATAAAAGTTACTACGAGAGCATGAGCATCCAGTAATTTTCCCAGAATAATTGCGTCAGCAGGAGTCAGAGAACCGCGCGGTTGAAATACATCCTTCTTCTGCATGAAGTATTTACTTGCAAGCAGGAATCTCTTGTTGGTCGTAAAGCGCTCGCGCACATCCCACCAAGCACTTTCACTAGCTTGAATAAACTCTTCCGGGACTTGAATTGGAAAGACGACAACTCGGCGAATCACGCCATACTCGTCGGCCTGAGAATTAAGAGCAAAGAAAACTAAAAAAATCCCTAAAACTTTAGCGAGATCCATCTCACCATCTATTTCGGATTTTTTGCCATCGAATTGAAGTCAATTGGTGATCTTGCCTTATCTTAGTCCAGTAAAGTTAATGTCTTGTCTGGGAACACAGATCCATGTTTCTGACTTTGGAAACCCCTGAGGGCGTGGTTCACACAAATCCTGGTCATTGAGATAGGCCGTAAGGCCACAAATTAATGCGTCAAACGCGTCCGCATGCTGTGCCATCGTTCGTAAATCCTGCTCATAAATGAAAAGTAAGCCTGAATCCACGAATTTTTTTAAGATCGTCAGCCGATTATCCTCGCCTTCAGCAGAGTGTTTCGCAAACGTTAAAGTACCTTTTGAAATTCCAAGTGAAATTCCCATACGCCAAAGAGATAGAGGGGGATAAACTTCAAGTGCCTCGGACCCTAAGCGCCTAAGGAGAAAAGTCGCGCGCGCCAGCAAAGGAGCCATGTTTGCACCTAAAGCATCTCCCGGAAAAAATGACTTTTCCATTTCCTGTGCCAGGTGAAGCTCTACGCAACGTTGAGTGTATGGCGAAAAAATTTTGTTTGGTTTTTTGCTTTTTCCACGCTTTTTATGCCAACGCCACATCCATTTAATCTCTGGCTCGCCACAACTTTCATAGCCTGGGCATGGTAACTCGCAACGCATGCATTTTGGCCAGGTCAACGGGGCATCTATAGCAAGACGATCCATCGGTGCTTCACTGACAGTGAGTAGATGATGAAGCTTCGCATCCGATGACTGATCTTTCTCTGGGCCTATTTGACTGTGGAGGCGACTTAAAAAAACTTTTTTATGCGTTGGATAATATTCCAGTACCGCCATGCAAGTCTTATCTGATTTTCCACCGCCCAGGTGTAGCCCCACATAGCGCTTAATCTGCGAATCACCAATTTTATTTTTCGCTTTTCGTTTAGACATTCACCCCTTCAGTTTCTAAAACCTTAAAACCCGAATCTTGAATGGCCTTTTTTACTTGGTTCTTATTTTTTGAATCGCTCCAAACCATGACACAACCGCCACCGCCCGCACCGCAAATTTTAATGGCTTGGGCATTAGCGTCCAGAGACACTTTACGTAACCTTTCGATTTCAGGGCTTGTAAATGCACTCGTCAGCTGAACTCGATAATCATACTCTTTATCAAAAATCTTTTTTAAATCTTTGGTATCTCTAGTTTTTAGGCGTTCATGAAGGTCAAGTGCTACGTCACGAATTCCTCTAAGAGCCCTCAGAGTTACCTCGTTGCCAATCACCGCATTTTTGAGAACTTCAAAATTATTCAGTCCGGAGTAATGTGGCCTTCCGGTGTAAACCAAAATCGCGTGATCGTTATAAAAATCAAGAGGTACCTTTAATTGTGAAATTTCGAGTCCTAACGGAGAAAAAGAAATGGCGTTGATACCGCCTTGAATTGCTGGCACATAATCTTGTACTCCCGTTGGAGTCCTCAGTATTGCCGCTTCAAGGTTATGTCCAATGCCAACCATTTCGGTAAGTGACATTTTTTTACCAGTCGCTTGAATAAAACATTTCATCACACTCATTGACAGACTGGAACTGCCGCCAAGCCCCCCACCCAAAGGACTTTGCGAGTTCGTGGTCAATTCGAAGCCAAAATCCGGCTTCCAAAACCCAGCATGCACCCGGAAAAAGTGGAGTTCAGCTTGCACATCAGCCATGAACTCATTCCAGCTATTAAACTCGAAACTAAAATTTTGATCTCGGCTTGCAACCTTTATTTTTTTATCATCACGAATCACCAACTCGCACTCCGTAAAAATCGAGATGGCGACGTTGATCGTCACGCAGTTATCGACAAAGCAATTAAGTGGCCACATATCTAAGGTACCACCGGCTAAATCAACACGCGTTGGTGATTTAGCGCTGAATTTCTTCACGGAGCCTTCCCGTCCGATTTTAAAACTCTATCAACGTTAAGTTCATCAATTTTGCTTGCCTTCACCACAAAGTTTTCTTTAATCAAATTGGTTTTTGCGTAAATAAACTGATCAGGACCCTCAACAAACTTTTCTCCCAGGGCTAATTCTAAAATAGTTTTTCCGGTTTGATCTTTAAGAATTAGTTTTTGCGAAGGTGGGGTTAATCCCTTCACCACATCTTGTGGCAATAAAAATTTGTCGACTGAGATATCTCGCAATTTGGTAACCAAAGAATTTAATGTCGCCGTGTCGGCATCCTTTTTGTCACCGCCAGCCGATACCTTCCAATGATCCTTAGCCTTATCAAGAGTTACTTTCAATCCCGGCTTATCGATTTGGACTTGAGTTACGTTAGACTCATCAAAGGTAAATGGAATCTTCTTATCCCTAAAATCAGAAATCGTTTTTTGAATTGGCGTCATCATCGCCGTGGTGACTTCATAAATGATCGGCTTCTGGTTGGTTAATAAATAAATTTTCTGATCTTTGGGATTTGAAGCTATAAACTCGATACTTTTCTTAGGCTCCAAAATTTTTACTTTTAAATTTGGCTTATCTAAACCGTACTTCTTTTTGTCGGCATCCGTCGCGTTTTCTGTCAAAAAATCATGGGCTTTTACATATTTTAAAGCTGCAATCCAGTCCCCGACAGCTTTTGGATCTAACTTTAAATCTTTATTAGGCACATTTTTCCATTCTTCACCAAATTTTTCAAAAGTAGCTTCAGGTTTTCCATCGACTTGCACAGTAAATTGCTTTGGGAGTATTTCGCCTAAAATCTCCTTACTACGCAGCTCTTTCACCGGCTTCTCTAAAAGCTCTCCAAATGCTGTCGATACAAGATAGATCTCATTGTTCCCATCTACTTTCATATGGTATTGGCGGCCATCAAATGTTTTCTTATCGCTAATTATAAACCTCTTGGTCGCACCGGAGGTTTTAATCTCGATAAAACCAGAACCGGCAGCAAATCCAAAAGATTTTGGATCAACACCTTTGGGATCATCCAACTTTAATATATCTTCTTTCTCTGTAGTGAGAGTTGTCAAAACTGACTCCATTGTGTACTTATCAGCCTCGGCATCTAACGGTTGCAGTAGTCGCCAGAGGCCATCCTTTTTTTGCATTTCCACGTCAGTTGTACCTTTTTGCCAACGGATAGAAGTAATTTGCTCCTGACTAAAATCTCGCAGTAGCTTGATGCCCTCAGTTTCCTTTAACTTTTCCTCTTCCGCCTTTTTAAACTCAAAAAAATAAGTGTAGACACCAATCGCCAAAACTAGGATAGCAAAAATATAGGTGCTACCAAATTTTTTCATGCTGTCCTCCTACGAAACCAAACAACAGCACCAGTGACAAACAATAAAAGACTCATAGGAATATAAACCCCAAAAATAAGTAATAAGAGCTTATTACGCGGCAACACGAGATTAACACCTTTTGCAGTTTTAGGACGTATACTGACGAGATCAGCATCTTTGCTGAGAGCCGCAACGGTATTTAAACCCAGATTTTTATTGGGATCCTGACGAAACAACCCGCCCATCAAAAACTCACTATCACCAAATACGATCAGACTAAATTCCTTTTGTTCAGGTGGCGCTGTCTTACCTTTTTCTGCAAACTTTCCTTTTACTTCTATGCCGACCACGTGCGGACCCTTATTTTCAGGAGTTCCCTTAATTTCCGCCGCACCTTTGGGAAGCTCTTTTAACATGAGGTTAGCTTCCGTAGTTTTAACGATGTCATCAAGTACAAGACCTGTTGGCGCAGGGTTGGTGTGTTTAAGTGCTGTTGCAAGGCTGAAGAAAACATGGTCATTGCCAGTTTTTAAGCCCTTAACAGCTTGGCTAACGGAACTAAATATTGTGCCAACAGAAACAGTCACATTCCCCAGTTGCTGTCCGATTCCATCAAATAAGTACGTGTTTGTAAAATCCACGCCGAAATCTTTTAGAAAATTACCAAGATCATGCTTTAGTCCTGGGTCAGCACCTATCAACAAACTACCGCCGGCCCTAGCATAATCACGTAGTATTTTTAGTTCATTTTCTAGAAAAAGATTTTTAGGTCCGATAATCGCAACCACACTTGCATCATCAGGAATTTTCTGCAAAGTCATAAAATCTAACGGCTTTACTTCATAACCGTTGTCTAAAAGGGCTTGTTTAAAATCGCTAATATCTGGGCTTCTTTCCGCATCTGGCTCCAGCGGAAGTTCACCGTGACCTTTCGTAAAATATACGGCCTTCTTCTTTTCACGGGTGGCATTTATAAGCGCCAAGGTTAAACCCTGTTCGTCCAAAGTTCCAAGACGACTTTTACGCCCATTATAGACCACAAAGGCTGTGGCTTTTGGATTAGTAACTCCATACTCACTCGCTATTGCGGGAGAAGTCAAAACGTTGACTGCCTCATATTTAATATCGCCTTTTTTTTCTTGATAAAGATTTACGACGTCCCGAAAAGCATTTTTGTCTCGCTGATGTTCGCGGTCACGCGGATCATAAAATAACTTGATCTGCACCTCATCTTTTAAACCACTTAAAATTTTTGTACTTTGATCTGATAAAGAGTTTAGTCCCTCAGCCGTCATATCAAAAGTTTTATTATGTCGATAAGTGATGTAGTTAATCGAAACCAACAACGCTAAAGTTAAGAGAATTAGCGCCCCCATGTTCATACCATGTTTCGTTGTACGCATAGTAAGAAAGTCCCAATACAATGATCGATCTTTGATAATCGATATTGCGACAAAGATTCCAGCCGCAACCAACACATAGATCATATACGGGGGCCAAGTTTGCCAAATAAATTTAAAATATCCAGCAATACCCAAGCAAAATCCTGCCAAGACAAATGCAGCAATACCTAACCGACTCATTCTACCTCCACCTTGCCGACTCAACAACCCGTTGAGTTAAAAAACAATTAAGACCTATGACGCTTATAAAAAACATGATTGATGTGATCTTAATGGTGCCTTTCACAAAGCCCTTAAAGAAATGTTCTCCCACTGAAAGATATTCGTAGATTGCCACCAACGTCGGACTATCAGTCATTTCTGTTGCCGAACCGATAAACCAAAACATCAAATTAAAAATAAATCCCAACACAACCGCTAATAGAATTGAATTCGTTAGCGATGACGCAAACATGCCAATGGCAATATAAGACGCTGTCAATAACATCATTCCAAAATAGGCTGAAAATAGTGGGCCCCATTGGATTTCAGAAACCCCGCCAAACCAGACGCTCAATGGATAGATCATCGAAACAAAAACTAGAATCCAAGCAGCGGCAACCCCAGCAATGAATTTTCCCATCACAATTTGTGTGCTTGTCACCGGGGCTGTGAGCAATAAATCAAAAGTATTTGATTTTTTGTCTTCGGTAAAAAACTTCATCGATATCGCTGGAATCGCAAACAGCATTAGTAAATTCACGGTCGAGATATGAAAACCAAAAACCTGGTAGTGGAGATTTCCGCCTCCCCCTTCCATACCCATCATATGCTGACTCTGCATAGCAAAGTTACTTAAGAAATTTGGAAACCATAGTGCCCAAATCCCTGAACATAGTCCGGCCACAATATAAAATAAAGGTGTCGTCACCAAAGCCCGAAAATCTCGCCATGCGATCGTTAATGTGCCTCTCATGCTGTCACTCCTTTTGATGCGCCTTCGGCCGTCAATTTAATAAAAATATCTTCTAAGGATTCTCCCATGGGCTGCATCTGTAAAAGCCCCGCGCCAGCGTTGACGATGTGTGCTGAGATTTTTTCAAAAACCTCGTCATCTTTTTTCATACTGATTTGCAACTGACCATCACCGTCAGAAATGACTTGCGCAACACCTGTTACATTCAAAAGCGATTTTTGTAATCCTTCCGAATTTCTACGCACACGAACCTGAACTTGAAAACTTCCACCCATTCTTTGCGTCAATCCAGAAATCGTATCTTCGGCAACAATTTTTCCGCGATTAATAATAATAATGCGCTGACAACTTGCCTGAACCTCCGGCAAAATATGTGTCGATAAAATAATTGTGTGCTGGCCAGCAAGCTCTTTTATTAGTTGCCGAATTTCTGCCACCTGACGCGGATCAAGGCCAACTGTCGGCTCATCAAGAATCAAAACCTCAGGATCAGAAACGATAGCCTGAGCTATTCCCACGCGCTGCTTAAAGCCCTTGGAAAGATTTTGAATCAAGCGATTGGCAACGCCTCCGAGATTTGTTTTTTCAATGGCACGATCGACATTGCTTCTGACTTTCGCCTTCGGAACTTTTTTTAAATTAGCGACGAACGAAAGGTAATCCCGCACGTACATATCGAAGTACACGGGAGGTATCTCCGGCAAGTAACCAATCTTCTCTTTCACTTCGATGGGATTTTCAAAAACATCAAAGCCGCCGACTTTGACGATTCCTGAACTTGGCGCCATATAACCAGTAATAATTTTCATTGTTGTACTTTTGCCGGCGCCGTTAGGGCCCAGAAAGCCAACCACCTCGCCTTTGCGCACACTAAAATTTAAATTATCAATCGCCCTATGGGGACCGTAATTTTTGGTGAGATCTCGCACTTCAATCATGACTTGATTCCTCCATCCCAAAGGATGAAAAAGCTAAGGAGAATCGTCAAGGTGCGCGAGGTTTAGTCGACGCGTATCGTAAAGACCCGTTCATTGCGGTAAATGACTCGGCCTAATGAATCGCCCTTAATAGGTGTTACAAAACGGCATTCAGTGATTAAAACTTCGAACTTACCACCGGTTTTTTTATTTTTGCCCGCAATTTGTGTTTCGCTGATTAACCAAGAGGCGATTTGACGGACTTCTTCATCGGAAACTGATTTACCCCGCGCAAATGAAACAATACAGTGGGCTGCGGGATAATCTTTCAAATGCAACCAAAGCTGCCAGGGCTTGGCATTTCTGAGAAGTTTTAAGTTATCCACCGCCGACTTTCCGAATGAAGCAGAGACAGATTCAGAGAGTTTCAATGATCGTTGAGGAATTTTCTCTTTAGAAACCAAATTTTCAGTCTTTTTTGTAGGCACCTTTTGATCAATCCCTGCAATCGAACTCAGCAATTCCCGTTCCCGTAAAGCTGCCCTTTTGATTTTCTCTTCGGTGTCTTTAGCTTTTGAAAAACAGTTTTCAATATTCCAAGACAGTGACTTTTTTTTATCAAAATAATTTTTGAACTTTTCGGCGGAGGACAAAGCATTTTCTCTTTTTAAAACCTCTCCGGCCTCCCGCCACAAAAGTTTTTTCTTCAAATCAATATCTTCACGCAGTTTGAGGAGAGATTTCTCTAGTTTGAGTTTTTCTTTTTTTCTCCAGGCTTCAACATTTAACTCCGGATCATCTTTTTTTTGCACAACACCTTTTGATGTCGACCATTCAAAAAAAAGCTTTTTGGGTGTGCGAATTTCCTCCTGCCCCTCAAAAGTCTCCTGGTTCTGCGACACGGAAAGCTCCTGGATTTTAGTCCAGGCAACCTGCCTCTTGCCACTTTTAACTATGAAATTGAGACCGTGTGGAAAGAGCCGCAACTCTATTTCGGCATCGTCAAATTCCAATTTTAATACACGTCCTAGGTTTCGTTCGAACTTTACGGCGCGCAGAACCTTTTCGTTTACATGGGCATTTAAAAACAATAATACGGGAGTCGTCTTTTTTTTATGGGCAGGTAAGCCCTCGGTAACCAAAAATAAGGGATTTTTCTTATCAAGTACAACCCAGAGCCAATGTGTTTGGGAATTTTTCCAAACCCCTAAACCAAATTCGTTTAAGGTACCCGTTACTTTTTGTACCTGGCCTCCTACGAAAAAATGCAAATCTTCGGCTAGTAATTCTAATTCTGAGATGGTTAGCGGTTTCATTTTTAATCACCCACTCGCGCCTTAAGAACAGATATAGTCTGATTCTCTAAAAAACTCCACACTTTATCCGAAATAATTTGTGAAAACTTACTATGAAATACAGCAAAGATCCTCTCTACCAAATTTTTGAAAAACACCTTCATAGAGCTCTGATGAAGGACGATAGCGCTGATGCTTTAGTTGACGGAGTCATCAAAGAATATACCGAACTTCTGACACGCAAAGGTTTGGCACCCCTTCGCCTTTTAGAGTTTATAGAAATTGATGCGCGCGAAGAAGTATCTGATATGCTCAAAAAGAAAACCTACGGGCATTTTAATTTTGCCGAATATAAAAGTCATCACGCCCCCCTCAAAAAAGCAAAAAAAGGTCACGCCTAGTCTCGTGTCTAATCCCACAATACGCTTAGAGAATTGCGGCACTAGTTAAATCGCCTGAGCCCGGATTGTGGTAAATTAATTTGTCTCTTTAACCGTTCGCACTTCCGTCGAGGAAGTGAAAGTAGGTTTT
>FRDC01001541.1_pt1 | contig 130710 bp, 196 predicted proteins | sample 1106171 | NCBI WGS metagenome assembly FRDC01 (sample SAMEA3930566, study PRJEB13176) | freshwater metagenome | biome: Drinking water system; feature: drinking water; material: water | place: Singapore | collected 2014-12-20 | reverse complement strand
CTTGGTGGTGTTGCACAAAACTTCACAAGCAATGTTACAATATCGGGCGCCAACTTAGCAGTTTCTGCTACAAATACAACAGTTACAGGTACGGGTCTAAATGTATCAGCAAATGCAAACTTTACTGGTACCAATCTAACACATAATGGTAATTATATCTATAGAGCTGGTGGTACAGTTGTATCGATGGCTGATGGTGGTGCAAATGCTTCATTAACACCAACTGGTGGTGCAATTGTATATTCAAATACTATATCACTTGCATTAACAGCATCACCTACTGTAGGACAAATTATACTCACTGGTAACTCTACTGTTACAGTACCTACATTTAGAACATTGATATCAGGTCTAACGAGTAACACTACACACATTTATGTTGACCATGACGCAGCATTAAACTTCGTTGCAGATGAGCATATCGCTCACAGCGGTGTTAATATTACAGCTGGTAACGGTCTAACTGGTGGTGGTACTATTGATGCATCAAGATCACTCGCTGTTGTGGCTGGTGGCGCAATTGTCTCTAACAGTACCGGTGTTCATCACTCAGATACATCATCGGTAGCTAACGTATCTACCGGTACGTTGCAATTTGTAAGTGCGTTACAATTTGATACATATGGACACGTTGTACTTGCTACAAATTCAGCAATACAATCTTCAAATACTACAGTACAAGGTGTAGTACAACTTGTAGACAGTGTAACAAATACAAGCATTACCATTGCACCTACAGCGAATTCTGTAAAGACTGCCTATGATAATGGTGGTACAGCTTATTCCAACGCTGTATCCGTTGCATCAACAGACGCTTCTAATAAAGCAGCTACAGCTTATTCCAACGCTGTATCCGTTGCATCAACAGACGCTTCTAATAAAGCAGCTACTGCTTATTCAAATGCAACTACATTTTCAGCTAACGCCACAAATATAACAAACGGTACACTTAATACAGCGCGTCTACCTGCGACTGCTAACGTAACAACAGCAATAAATGTCGGTGCTAATGTTAATCTTACAACATCATCAATTAATGTTGGTAATTCAACTGTTAATACAGCAATCACAGCAGGTACATTAAGTATTGGTGGTGGGTTGGCAGCTAATTCAACAATTGTTGATTTCAATGGTGCAGTTATTGCTGATTTTGTCGAAGATGCAGCTGCCGCAACAAATACTGGTACCGGTCTAACTATATCGAGTACAAGAAATATTAATAGATATATTCTTAATAACAATGCAACAATGACTCTACCATCAAGTATGCCTGGTAAAACAGATTCTGTTAAGAGTATAATACTACATTTCGTACAAGATGCTACCGGTGGTCGTACGATGACTCTTGCAGCACCAGGTGGTGAAACAATTAGCTACAATAATAGTGCTTCACAACCACCGGTAGCATCAGGTGCTAATAAAGTTACCATATACACAGCTACAAAATTTCATGGTGATACTGTATGGTATGTTTCTCTATCATTTATTCAAGTATAAGGTAAGAAGATGGCTGCACCAATTAAATACACAGATATCTATCTATACTCAACAACAAATATCAAATCTACAGAAGTAAGAATGCATCTTGATGCTAGTTTTATAAAATACATTAATCTTCAATATGTAGGTGAAGATTATATTAGAAATGCTCTTGAACCATTATCTACATGGTTCAGAAGAAACAATGAACCTATTATTTTTACAGAATTGCCAATTATCATATTTGATAAAGTTTATTGGATAAGTGATGATGGTGAAGAAGTATTTAAAAAACGTGATTTTGCATTTGGTATTGATGATCTACCTGTAGATTTTATTTCAAAATCAGATAAGCTCTAATGTTTACAAGTACTGCGTTTTCTCATGACCCCGTATTTCCTGGTGGGTCACAGACCTTTAATTCTTCAGGTACTTTTAATTCACCGTATGGTGTTCGTGAAGTAACTGTTACAGGAACAGGTGGTGCTGGAAACGCTGGAAACCCTGGAAACCCTGGTAATAACGGTGCTGCTGGTAATGGTGGCGCTGGTGGGTCTGCGGGAAATACAGGTGCTACTGGTAATTCAGGAAACGCTGGGTCGGGTGGCGCCGGCGGCGGAGGTTCTGGAGGTGCTGGTGCGCCAGGTTCTGGAGGAAATCCAGGAAGTGGTCCATCAGCAGGAACCGGTGGTGGAGGTGGTAATGCTACCATACCGGGTAACCCACCGGATAAAGGAACACCAGGTAATCCAACTACTCCCGCTGGTCCCGGTGGCGCTGGAAATCCCGGTGGTGCTGGAGACGCTGGAACAACAGGAGCAGCTGGAACAGGTGCAACAAGTGGGTCTGCGGGGAACCCAGGAGGTACAGGTAACACAGGTTCTACTGGTAATGTAGGTAACACCGGTACCCCATCTACTCTTAATGGTCCACAGAATTGGATTGGTAATACACCAGCAGTATCTTTTAGTGGTGGTAACGGTGGTAATGGTGGTAATGGTGGTGCGGCAGGTAACCCTGGAAACGCTGGAAACACTGGAAATCCAGGAAATAATGGTGTAGGAGGTGGAGGTGGTAACGGTGGGCCAGGAGGTGGAGGTGGTAACGGTGGGTCATCTGACGCACCGGGTAATACAAACGCACCCGTGACTTCAGGGGGCTTTGCAGGTGGTAATGGGGGAGCTGGTGGGACTGGTGGCGGCGGTCAGCCTGGTGGTAATGGTTCACCAGGTGCAGCTGGTAATTCCGGTTCTGCAGGGAATCCAGGTTCTGCAGGGAATCCAGGCACATCTGGAAACGCTGGAACAGGAGCAACAAGTGGAAATCCAGGGAATCCAGGGAATCCAGGTTCTCCTGGAAATTCGACTGTGAAAGTGCGTTCTTTAGCTTCACATACTGTTACAGTGGCTCCCGGTCAGTCAGTTACAGTGACATGGACAAATCAATAAAGTAACATATTGATTTTAATTAACTTATAACATATAATGTTAATGTTATAGTTAGCGGTGATATACATGTTATTCTGGAATAAGCAAACAAAAATACAATTTAAATGTGACCCTCGTATCGAAGCAACGATACCAAGACCGTATCAAGCGAAGAAATACATACCGAAATGGTACAAACAATTACAAACACATTTTAATACAGATAATAAAATAACTCCAGTACCAACATTAAAAAGATGCCCACCATTCCTAGATGCTATGTCTGCAGGGTGGATAATCCCGCTTGTTGCAGAAGTGCATATTAGATCTGTTGACGGTGGTACTGGAGTTCGATGGGAAACAGATTTCTTTCTCCCTCTAATTGAAAATCATTACGTCGGTCAAGTACAAACTCATCCAAAATCACCTCGCATTCCACTAAAATTTATGAATCACTGGATTGTACAAACACCACCAGGTTGGTCAACATTATTTGTACCACCTTTAAATCGACCAGATAGTAAGATAGAGTTATTTTCAGGTATTGTTGAAACAGATAAGTACTTTGAATATGTTAATTTCCCCGGATATCTTAAGCTAGATGAAGGTCATACACATCTTGAACGCGGTTACCCTCTCATGCAAGCAATACCATTTAAACGAGATTATGATAAAGAGTGTGAGATTAGTTCACTAACTCTTGATGAAGTTTTAAAGTTACAACATACACGTGATAGAAAAATGGCTGAATTTAGCTACTATCGCGATAACTTGTGGGAGAAAAAGTGAATATTGATCCACTCTATTGGATATGGAAATCAGAACTACCTAAATCTCTATGTGAGACTATTATTAATGAGAGTAAGAAGTATGAACTTATTAAAGGTAAAGTGCGTGATAATGATACTCTTGATGTAAAAGTAAGAGATTCAGATGTAACATTTATTGACAATTCACCATGGATAAATGCAATATGTATGCATTACATGAACCGCGCTAATCAACAAGCGTGGAATTTTATTATTGATGGACAACAAATACCTCAATTTACATCATATAATAAAGACCAGTTCTATGATTTTCATCAAGATTCAAGTGAATATGTAGATGGAATGAGAAAATTAAGTCTCGTCATACTATTAAGTGATTCAAGTGAATATGAGGGTGGTGCTTTCAAATTTAAAAATGTTACTCCTGAATTTTCAACACAGGGGTCTGTAATAGTATTTCCTTCATTTATTACACATATGGTAGAGCCAGTAACAAAAGGTACAAGATATTCTTTAGTGAACTGGTTCTACGGTCCAAGGTATAGATAATGCAGCCAACATTTAAAGAGCATGCTATGAAAAATGTAGTTGGTGTGTGGCTTGACCACGGTGTGTATACTACAGAAACACAACTATCTGATGAAGCAATTCATAACATCAAACAAAGCATGCTCGGACTGGAAGAAAAACTTTTTTATGTAATTCTTGAGAATGATTTCATAATATTTGATGGTTATTATGAAGGAACACCTAGGTATACCTACAAGATTCAAAAAACAGGCGCTAACATAGAGTTTAATGATGATGTAATTCAAGAAATTCAAGTAGCAAGAATTAAAGAGTGTGAAAGTATTCTCAAGAATAAATTACAAGTAGCCTTTACCCTTTCTCATGATAGTATTGAAGATGAAAAAGTCTACAAAAAGCTTATGAAGTATAAGGCCAGACTTGAAAAACAATGTAAACAAAATGTTGATAAAATATCTCAAGCTAGTACACTCGATAAATTACGTACTTTAAAGATTACTTGGCCAGAGTTTTGAAGTCATTTGATTGATAGTATTCATCAATATTGATTTTTGAATACGTCTTATAATTCTCATCAATAGCTTCATGATATGGTTGTCCTGCAAATAGAGCCGAAGTACTAAAAAATTTTGACTTATTGATACTATATTTAGGAAAAACATTTCTTATTAGTTGTTTCTGCATTTGTTTAATATCAGGTAAAAATCTACCCTCATATACAGACCATCTTTGTATATCATGTGAGTTAAAAAACACATGTAGGTTATCTTCCCAAAACCTTCTACTTCGTTGTTTCAATCTCAGTGTCCATCTAGGATGACCTACAGCTTGCCATCTAAAATTCATGTGAAACCACCATGAAAAATCTCTTACTGTTTTAAGCTCAACATAATGAGTCGATGATTCTTTAATTGCGTTAAATAGTAAAGTAGATGGTACTTTCGATGATAGTACCCACATATTTTCTATAGTGGCCTTCTGTTTTGAATATTCGTTTTCAGGTATTATTCCGTTAAAATTTCTACAACCAGGATCACATATGATTAACTGGTGTGTATCAAGATAATCATCAATTTCATATGTTGAAATGAATTTGTATACCTTCTTTATGTACTCAAACATCTGTGGTGATTCAATAATACTTTCGGGTGTAAGTGCTACTACTAATCTATCTTTAAGATCATATTGATGTAGTACCGATAATACTAATGTAGAGTCTATACCACCACTGAAAGCAAGTATAATTGGCTTATCATACGAAAGTATTTCTTTTACTCTCATATGTAGGCACTCGGTAAATGGTATACATTTACCACTAAGTTCAGGTAGAATACTATATTTTGAAAGTGACAGTCTGTAGGGTAACTTTAAACTACAAGTTCTATCAATTAATGGTAGATTCCAATGAAAAAGCGGGTTGAATGATAACCATTCTTTCACTCCCTCTTTATAATCACTGATAAGAGCGGTGTTGAATAACAGTAGATTAGACTTTTGAGGCTGCACGAAATTCAAGTGTAAACTTTTCTTGTAAGGTGTCATATTCATGACAAGGTGATTTAATACACATATCTACAAACTTGAGGTATGTTGCAAGAATATATATTTTTCTTCTTTTATGGGTGGTCGACATCATTTTTAAAGTGTCAGTATCAAACAAGTCATTATAACGACCACTGTTTGTTAGTATTTCATCTACGATCTCATGATCCTCTATGTATTCAGGTAGCCTCAAAAGACTGCATTTGTAAAGAGCGTATAGATCTTCTAGTAAAAATGCTAAAGCATGCAGACGTGAAATATTGTTAAATTTATCCGTGTCATACTGTACGACAGGCTTACTAACTTTAACTGTTTGTAACTTTGAAGGTGGTAATCTTGCACCAGTAATATGAAGTTCATTTCTAAGGACACTTGCAATATCCACTTCTTTGTCAGTATATAATACATTACAGTCATCAATAATATTTGAAATTCTCAAATAATAAATGACATCTTGTGAGTTAGATGCCCACAATACTGTATTATTACTATTACATAACAAAATCATTCAGTATATCTCTCTGTTGTAATACCATTTTGTTGATTGTATTCAGCAGCTTGTTGTGTATTTTCAATATATTTTGAATCATCAAGCCACTCATTTAGTGATGTAGTATCTTTAAACTCGATAATTGTAGTTTTTTGTGTTATACTTTCACTAACAATAATATCTACAATTTTACCCGTTGTTACATATCTCTGAGTACGGTATGCTTTGAATGTGTTTCGAGGATTCCAAAAAACAGTGTTTGGATTACTACGTGTTGCTGTTATTATGAGCTTATTCATCTAGTCTACCTAAATAGTATGATTTTGAATTGATCGGTTTAAGGCTATGTACAACACCATCTCTTATATCAAGATATCTATTATCTATTAATTTAAAGTATTGATCGACATGCCATTTCCATGCATCTAATGCTCGTGAATATTCAGGAAGTTTACATGCCCAGCTTTCTTTTTCACTGTATAGTATGGATGTAGGCTTGTCAACTTGAAACTTAGTTAGATCATACTTTGGAAAACATATCATTTTTGCAATATCATTATAGAATCTGTAGTTAAGAAATTTATTGTTTATTTTTAAAATATTTGTAAGATTTTTATGTTGAGTTTTCATCCATCTATATACACACTGTGCTTGAGTGATTGCTATTTCAGGCATATCTGGTGACCAGTAAAAATATTCGACCTTACTTTCACGCCATCCGTCAGAGAATGCTAAAGCTACAAGGTGATCAATAAATCTCATATAACACTTATTATTCTCTTGATATATAATAGGTTTATCGATACCAAACATTACACCTACTTTCTTACCAATATCAAGCATCTTTTTTTCTAGAAATCCTTGAGTAACAAATCTCTTTATATTCCATAAACTGATAAAATGATTGGTAATGAAGAATTCACTCTCGGTTATTTCTGAATTTACATCATCTGTCCAATCATAGATGGTTATCTTTGTATTTGGAATTTTTTGTCTAATCATTTCTAAATCTTGCTTAATGACGAAATCCCATTCACTTAGAGCATTATGAGCTGAATAATCATCTTTATTTGGTGTATATACAACTCGATTACTCTCTATCGCTTTAATCGGCCATCTAATATAAACCTCATCGAGATGTATGTTATTTTCAATAAACGTATTAAGAATATACCAACTATCTGATCCACCACTGTAACTAAGTATTAAATAATCGTATGTAGATCTAAGTTGTTGTGCGCGTTGTAAGTATAACTTTTCTAGATCAAGATTAGTAGCTACACTCATATCGTACTTTGACCACACATCTTCATGAAAGTTCCAACTCACATTTTCTTTTTTACGTGTCGCTTCCATGAGTGCAAGTATTTTACTGTTGAATTTTTCTTGACCCACTTGATAGAAACCGTGCATTGAATTCGTCATATGATATAAATAGTGATGTAACATTTTATTTATGAGGGCGCGATGAAATTTTTTACTTTAATGTTTTTGTTATTGTTTTCCTTAAGTGTGAAAGCAGAGACATTTACACTTGTTGTTCCGTACCCACCAGGTGGAACAGTTGATCTTGTTGCACGTATTGTAGGTGAAAGTCTCGTTAAACAGGGACATCGAATTATAATAGAGAATAGGGGTGGAGCTGAAGGGCGTGTACCCTATACACACTTTAGCAGACTACGTAATCAACCAAATACATTGATTATGGGTGCCTCAGGTCCCATGTATTTCTCACAACTACTTACAACTGATGTAGCTGAATATGATGTTAGAAACTTTACACCTATCATTCATATGGGTAAAGCATACCACTTCATTCTTGCACATCCAAGTACAGGGGTAAAAAATCCACGCGATCTTATAGATTTGTTGAAATCAAACAAAGATGTAACATTTGCTTCTGGCAATGCAACAAGTAGATTTATGCTTGAGTATTTTTTCAATGTGACAAAAACAAAAGCTCTGACAATTCCATATAATGGTGGTGGTCCTGCATATATGGCAATGATCTCAGGCTATGTACCTTTTGGTGCTGAAACAACTCCTTCATCTGTACCTCATATTGAATCAAAGAAGTTGAATGCAGTGGCAATCACGTCTCTTAAAAGAATACCACAGGCTCAAGGGGTGAAGACGGTTAGTGAATCTATTAAAAGGGATTTCGAAGTTTTTAGTACATACGCAATACTCGGTACACAAGATCTTGATGTAAAACTACAAAAACAGTTTAATGAAATATTTAACAAAGCGTTACAAGATGTAGTTTTACGTGATAAGTTTTACAAATATCATATTGATATTACTGGTGGTGATTCAAATTACTTGAAAAATGATATTGAATCACAGAAAACACGATGGTCATCCATATCAATACATAAATAACAAGGAAGTATTAATAACTAAGGAGATATAATATGAGTACTTTTCCAACCTCTGCAGATGATGTTGAAGTAAATCCAAATGCACCAGCTAGTGAACCAGTAGAACCTGGTACAAATGGTGAATGGCCTACTGATGCTGATAATCCTGTACCTGTTGGAACAGAGGATAAGAGTGGTTCACTACCAACTCTACCTGAAGTTCCAAGTCCCGCTCAGGAGTAATCAAGTAAGAGGGTCAATTGACCCTCTTTTCCTGTACATAAATACTCGTATTAAACGAGGTGTAAAATGGCTGTTCCAACAACTAGATATCAATTTAAAGAAACATGTCTTCGTAAGCTAGGTAAACCTGTAATCACAATTAATGTGAGTGATGATCAGGTTGATGATAGAGTAGATGAAGCACTACGTTGGTACTGGGATTACCATTATGATGCTGTTGAAAAGGTCTACTATAAACATCAACTAACAGCAGAAGACATTGATAACAAATATTTTGCACTACCAGAATCTATTCAGAGTGTAGTAAAAATATTTGATCTCGGACATATTACAACATCAACAGGCCTGCTATTTAATATTGATTATCAAATTGCGTTTGATACACTTTTCCAACTACAAAGTGGTGGTCTATCAAACTACTACATCACAAGAACAAATTATCAACTAATAGCAGAAATTCTAATTGGCAGGCCACTAATTAGATTTCAACGACATAATAACAGACTTTATATAGATGTCGGTTCGACGAGATTACGTGAAGGTGCGTGGATTATCGTTGAAGCCTATCAACGTATCAATCCTGCTGATGGTATTTTTACTGTGAGTGGATGCTCGGCCACAGTTAACACAAACATACTAACAACAACTGCTAATTTTGATGATGTAGTTGTTGGTACAAGTGTTAGTGGTAATGGTATACCTACTAACACTATTGTTCAAACAGTGAATTCTACAACAGTAACACTTTCAAACAGTATTACATCTACTATTACAAATGCTAGTGTTACATTTGAATTAGTGTCTGATGTATGGAACGATATGTGGTTACAAAGTTTTACTACGGCTCTAATTAAAGAACAGTGGGGATCTAACCTCACAAAATTTCAGGGTATGCAACTACCTGGTGGAATTGCGTTCAATGGTGAAAAAATTTATGACGATGCCGTGAATGAGATTAAAGAAATGAAAGCCACATTGATTAATACTTTTTCGCTTCCAGTAAGCGATATGATTGGCTGAGTAGATGCCTACTAATCAATACTTTGATAACTTCTTTACAACAGCGGAGCAGAACCTCCATACAGATTTAATTGTTGAATCAATTAAACAATATGGTATTGACATGTACTACCTACCACGTAGTGTAGTAGCCTATGATAAACTATATGCACAAGATCCTCAGAAAGAGTATGTGAGTGCTCATTTATGTGAGTTTTATGTTCGTAATGTAGAAGGGTTTGCAGGTGAAGGTGATTTTTTATCAAAGTTCAACATACAAATTAGAGATCAAATCACATTCACAGTAGCCCGTAATGCATTTGATGATAATATTGGTACACCAGCAACACTAGTGAGACCACGAGAGGGTGATTTAGTATTTTTTCCACTTAATAACAAAATATTTGAGATTAAATTTGTAGAGCATGAATCAATGTTTTATCCATTGGGTGCATTACAAGTGTATGATATTAAATGTGAATTATTTGAATATAGTGGTGAAAGATTTGAAACGGGTATCACTGAAATTGATTCAATTGTAAGCGTTATTAATAGTGAATTATCAAATTTCTCGTTACTAGCAGAGAATGGTAAAATGCTATATACAGAGAGTGGTTTTCCAATTATTATTGAATCTTTTGAAATTGAAGAGGTGGACCCACTTGCTGATAACACAATCATACAAAATGAAGCCTCAGATATTATTGATTTTAGTGAAGTAAATCCCTTCTCTGAGGGTGCAATCTAATGTTTGCAACAACCTTTTATCATCAACTAATACGTAAGTACACGGCTGTATTTGGTACTCTATTCAACAATATACACATAAACAGGGTTAATGAAAATGCAGATGCCGTGCAGACCTTTAAGGTTCCTATTGCGTACGCGCCGAAAGATAAGATACTTGCTCGTCTCGTTGCTGATCCTAATTTGGACAGGCCCGTAGCGATAACACTTCCAAGAATGTCTTTTGAGATGCGGGCACCATACTATGATTCAACAAGAAAAATTTCAAATCTCAACAGAATAACACGTCAAGAAAATGGTGTGAAAAGTGTATATAGTGGTGCACCCTATAATATCAACTTTTCACTATATATCTACGTTAAAAATGTAGATGATGGAACTCGTATTGTTGAACAGATACTACCCTACTTCACTCCCGACTATACAGTTACTGTAAACATAATAGATGAGATGAGTATAAAGACAGATATACCAATCAGTCTTTCATCCGTGGAGATGATTGATGAATATGAAGGTAACTTTGATCAACGTAAAGTGTTGATATGGCAACTCGATTTTGTTATGAAGACATACTTCTATGGACCTGTTAGTTCACCAAAAGTTATTAAGTTTACAAACAACTCTATTCTTAATCTCGCTACAAACACAGAAATGGAGACTATTTCTGTTCAACCTGGTCTCACTGCAAACGGTGAACCTACTTCCAACATATCACTATCAATATCTTATCTTGATATTAATGGTGATGATGACTATGGTTACATTACAACTATTGAGTGATATATGAGTAATACAAATAATGAGATAGATTTTATATCAGATAAAATTATTGAAGATGCTTTAAATATTGAACCTCTACCAGTAATAGAGGGAGAGGTAATTTCTGCGGAACCGACTTCAACTAACAATCATATTGTTGACACTGATTTTAATTTCTCAAGAGATCAAATTAAATCGGCAATCTCTATTGGTTCTTCTGCTCTTTCAGATCTTGCAACTATTGCTTCACAAAGTCAACGAGCATCGGCATATGAAGTTGTAGCTACCCTTATGAAAAATGTGGTAGATAGTAGTACTGCTCTACTAGATCTTTCAAAGAAGAAGAAAGAGGTTGTTGGTGGTACAACTGATACAAAGAGAGTCACAAATAATAATTTGTTTGTAGGTACAACACAAGAACTACAGAAATTTTTGAAAGAGCGAAATAGTTAATGTTTGTTATTGATGAGCAGTTTAAACAACAGAATTGTTATCAAGGTAACATCAACTTAAAAAAATCTGGTATACCGATTGAATTTTCTGGTTTTGAAATTGATGAGTATATCAAGTGTTCACAAGATCCTGAATACTTTATTACAAATTATGTAAAAATTGTGCATGTTGATAGAGGTATTATTAGCTTTATACCCTATCAATATCAAATTAAGATGGCTAATGCTATCAAAGATAATAGATTTACAATCTTTAAATTACCACGACAGTCTGGTAAAACAACAATTGTAGTTGGTATGATGTTATGGTATATACTATTTAATGATACATTTAGTATTGCTATTCTTGCTAACAAAGGTGATCAGGCCCAGGAAATTCTTGGTCGTGTAAAAGTTGCGTATGAATGGCTACCATGGTGGTTACAACAGGGTATCATAAAGTGGAATGAAAGATCCATTCAACTTGAGAATGGATCTCAAGTTTTCACATCTGCAACATCAGGTGATGCAATTCGTGGTAGATCTATGAATTTAGTATACCTAGATGAATTTGCACACATTCACAGTAACATGCAAGAGAAGTTCTTCACATCTGTTTACCCTACAATTTCTTCTGGTACAAAAACAAAAGTTATAGTTACATCAACACCAAATGGTTTAAATTATTTCTATAAAATTTGGACAGATGCAGTAAATAAAAGAAATAGTTATATACCAATTGATGTACATTGGTCAGAAACACCCGGTCGAGATGAGAAATGGAAACAAGAAACCATTCTCAATACAAGCCAGGAGCAATTTGATCAAGAATTTGGAACAGATTTTATAGGGTCATCAAACACTCTCATAACACCACGTACGCTTAACAGGTTAGCGTTTGTGCCTCCTATTATTGAAAAAGAGTATGTACGCATATATAAAGAGCCAGAAGAAAAAAGATTATATGTAATGGTTGTAGATACATCACGAGGTGGTGGTGGTGACTATTCGGCCTTTGTAGTATTTGATGTTACTACTGTACCATATCGTGTTGTGGCAACATACCGAAATGATATGATAAACGCATTACTTTACCCTAATGTTGTATATGGTATGGCAAGATTTTACAACAACGCTGAAACATTAATTGAAACAAATGATATTGGTGAACAAGTGTCTAATATACTTGCATTAGATCTTGAATACGAACATGTATTATCAACACACTTAAATGGTAAAACAGGTCAGGTATTAGGTTTTGGTAATTACGCGACTACTCGACGAGGTGTAAAAACATCTACACCAGTTAAAAAGGTTGGTTGTGTTATGCTTAAATCTCTCATTGAAAATAATAAATTAATTATCGAATGTGAAAACATTATTAACGAACTGTACAGATTTGTTCAAAAGGGACAATCATTTGAAGCTGAGAACGGTACAGATGATCTTGTAATGTGTTGCGTATTATTTGGTTGGATGGTAAATCAGACATTATTTAAAGCTCTTACAAATTCTGATGTAAGATTGAATGTGTATAATGAAAGTAGAAAACAACTTGAAGATTCACTAATCCCCATCGGTATAAAACACACCGGTTACGATGAAGTAGTACTTGTTAATGGTGTACAAGAAGTTCCAAGCTTAGAACAGTGGTTTCATAATGAATAGTGGTAAAATATAAATAGTTAAGAATAACACTGAAGTGTTCTTGCTAGGAGAATGATATGGCTTTTCAAATTAGTCCTGTGGTTAATGTAACAGAAATCGATGCAACAGCAGGAGTTCCTGCGGTTTCTACTACAGAAGCAGGTATTGCTGGTGTCTTCCAATGGGGACCAGTTGGTGTACCTGTTCTTGTTGAAGATGAAGACACTCTCAGATTACGTTTTGGTAAACCAACCAATCTTAATGCTGAGACATGGCTTACTGGTGCAAGTTTTCTTGCTTACAGTAATCAACTTTATGTAACACGCGCTGCAAATACAGATGCAAATACATCGTTGTCTGTTGTACAGAATGCAGCTAATGTATGTTTTAATGCTATTGCTAATACCGGTAATGGTTCATCAGTAACATCTACGCAATTAGAAAATCTAATTATCCGTAATGCTGATCACTATGAATCAAAGAATAATGTACTTGATACTGCAGCACATTACATAGCAAGATTCCCTGGTGCAATTGGTAATTCACTACGTATTTCTGTATGTGACAGTCCAACAGCTTACACATACGCTAGAAATTTAGTACCAAATACGCAAATTGATGGTACAAGTGCGATTGCGTTTACAGTAGGTGGTAATACTGCTGTTGTTGCAGTTACAAATACTGCTTCAGGTACACTTTCTTCTGAAGCAAATACAGTTCTTACAAATCTTATTGCTGATCTTTCAGTAGGTGATTTTGTTGAAGCTGGTAATACACTTATTGGTAAACAGTATTTGAAAGTAACAGAAGTTGGTTCTATTCAGACTAATTCTACACACAAATATCTAACATTAAGTTTTGATAATAGATTTACTCTATCAAGTAACTGGTCAAGCAACACTGTTACCAGGTTCTGGGAATTCTTTGAGAATGTAGATCGTGCTCCTGCAACATCTTCTTTCGTATCACAGTTTGGTAATACTGCAGCTGTAGATGAACTACACATTGTAGTAGTTGATGAAGACGGTTTATTTTCAGGTGTACCTGGTACACCTCTTGAAGTTTTCCGTGGTCTTTCACGTGCAACAGATGCAAAGAAAGATGATGGTGCTGTAAATTACTACAGAGATGTACTAAACCAGTCCTCTGAATATATCTGGTGGGCTAATGATCGTTCTGGTGCAACTTCAAACACAGCTTTGAATATTGCAACAGCAGGATCAACAAAACCACTAACTGTATCATTCATTCTTGGCTCTAACGGTCAAGATGAGACATCTGTACCAATCACAGTTCTTGCAGCTGCTTACGATCAGTTTGCTTCAGGTGAAAATATTGATGTGTCATTCATAATTGCTGGTAAAGCTCGAGGTGGTACACATGGAGAACAACTTGCAAATTACCTCATCGATAACATTGGTGAAAATAGGAAAGATTGCGTTGTTTGCATTTCTCCTGAGCGTAACGATACTGTTAACAATTCAAATGGTGAGCTTGATAGCGTATTGGAATTCAGAGGTGCTGTTCGCTCTACTTCATATGGTGTAATGGATAGTGGTTACAAATATATGTACGATAGATACAATGATCTGTACAGGTATGTACCACTTAATGGTGATATTGCCGGTTTGATGGCACAAACAGACAGGTTGCTTGATTCTTGGTGGTCGCCAGCCGGTTATAATCGTGGACAGTTGAAGAATGTTGTAAAACTATCTTACAACGTATCTAAACTAGCTCAGCGTAATCAACTATATAAGAATGATGTAAATTCAGTTGTAACCTTCCCAGGTCAGGGTCCACTGTTGTTTGGTGATAAAACTCTTCTTGCAAAACCAGGTTCAGCATTTACACACATTAATGTACGTCGTCTATTCATTACCATTGAAAAAGCGATCGCGACAGCTGCTAAGTACATGTTGTTCGAATTCAATGATGAATTTACACGTGCTCGTTTCCGTAATATTGTTGAACCTTTCCTACGTGATGTTCAAGGTCGTCGTGGTATTACTCGATTCGAAGTTGTATGCGATGAGAGAAATAATACAGATGAAGTAATTGCACGTAACGAGTTTGTTGGTAGCATCTTTGTTGTACCTAACTATTCAATTAACTTCATTCAACTTAACTTTGTTGCAGTAAGAGGTAGTGTTGAATTTACAGAAGTTGTTGGTTCGTTTCAATAAATAACAACAAAGATATAACAGGAGATAAATATGGCGTTCTCAATTAATGAGATCAGAGCTCAACTTCCACTTGGTGGCGCACGTAATGCGTTGTTTCAGGTTACGTTTCAAAACCCAGCGAATTCAGTTGCTGATATTAAAGTGCCTTTCCTTTGCCGTGCAACACAACTACCTTCATCGAATCTTGGTCGTACAGAAATTCCATACTTCGGTCGTAGAATGAAGCTTGCAGGTGATAGAGAGTTTCCAGATTGGACAATCACAGTTATTAACGATGAAGACTTCTTGATTCGTAATGCTATGGAAGAGTGGTCAAATAAGATTAATACTCTTCAAGGTAACCTTAGAACATTTGGTTCAGCAAGCCCTCTTCTTTATAAATCACAGGCTCAAGTGACACAGTTTTCAAAGACAGGTGTACCACTAAGAACGTACCAATTTAATGGTATTTGGCCAGCTGATATCTCTCCAATTGAACTTGATTGGAATGCATCTAATCAAGTTGAAGAGTTTCAAGTGACATTTGCTTATGATTGGTGGGAAGTAGCTGGTGGCATCACAGGTGCGGCTGGTGGTTCGTAAGAGGTAGTAGACTACCATATTTGAGGAATTATTATGGAATTATGGGGCTTTACGTTCAATCGTAAGAAAAAAGAAGAACCGGTATCAATCGCGCCACCTCTAACAGATGATGGCGCGATTGTTGTTGTTCCAACCGGTGGTGCATATGGAACATATGTTGATCTTGATGGTAATTTTAAATCAGAAGCAGAACTAATAACAAGATATCGTGTTGTAGCTTCAAATCATGAAGTAGACTCCGCTGTTGACGATATCGTCAACGAAGTCATTATTAATGATGATAATACAGATATCGTTGAGTTAGATCTTGATGAGTTAGAAGAATCTGATGCAATCAAGAAAAAAATACAAGATGAATTCAAAGAAGTTCTACGCCTTTTATCATTTAATAGAGAAGCTTACGAAATATTTAGACACTGGTATGTAGATGGTAGAATTTTTTACCATGTGATTATTGACGATAAGAAGCCAAGTAATGGTATTCAAGAGATTAGATATCTTGATCCTCGTAAGATTCGTAAAGTACGGGAAGTAAAGAAAACAGCGGCAACATCTAATAATCAAAGCACAACAGTTTATCAAAATAAAGAAGAGTACTTTATCTACAATGATAAAGGTTTTCTTGCATCGAAAGATGTTCCGATTACACCACAATCAGGTGTTTCCGGTGTAAAGATTAGTAATGATGCAATTATACAAGTTACATCTGGTATTACAGATGAGTATAATAAGATGGTGCTTTCATATCTTCATAAAGCACTTAAACCACTAAATCAATTAAATTCTTTAGAAGATGCGACTCTTATATACAAGGTTGCACGAGCTCCAGAACGTAGAATTTTCTACATTGATGTAGGCGATTTACCAAAAGGTAAAGCTGAGCAGTATATGAATGATATCATGAATAAGTTTAAAAATAAACTTGTCTATGATTCAACATCTGGTGCAATTAGAGATGATCGTAAATTCATGACCATGCTTGAAGATTTTTGGCTGCCACGTAGAAATGGTAAAGGTACAGAAATTGATACACTTGAAAGTGGTTCAAATCTCGGCGAGATGGATGAAGTTAACTACTTCAAAAAGAACCTATACCGTGCATTAAATGTACCTGTTTCACGTATGGATTCAGAGAACCTATTTAATATGGGTAAAGGCTCTGAAATAACCAGAGATGAAATTAAATTTCACAAGTTTGTACAAAGATTACGTCTGCGTTTCAGTACACTATTCGACAGAGCTCTTGAAAAACAGTTAATTCTTAAAAAGATTATCACACCAGAAGAGTGGCAAGGCATTGCATCTTCTTTAAAATATAAGTTCGCTGAAGATAACTACTATGCTGAGATAAAAGATAATGAAATACTACGTGGTAGGCTTGATCTAGCAGGTCAAATGCTACCGCTTGTAGGTAGATTTTATTCTAACTTCACTGTTCGTAGAGATGTACTACGTCAGACAGAAGAAGATATTAAAGAAGAAGATAAGCTTATTCAAAGTGAATCACTCAATCCTCAATTTCAACAAGTTGAACCGGCCCCTGTTGTTACACCTTCAGTATCAGAAGCTACAATGAATGAGGATGAGAAAGAATTGGTTGAAGAATTTAATAAGTTAATGAGTAGAGTTGTAGATGAAACCAGTCGAACAAGCTAAACTCATAAAAGCTGCTTTAAGAATATTTGAGTCCAGTAATCAGCCAAAAGAAATCGTAGTTGGTTTACCAGGAAAAGATGGTCGTAATGGTATTGATGGTAAAGATGGTCGTAATGGAAAAGATGGTCGTGACGGGTTACCTGGAATAAAAGGTGAAGCTGGTACTAATGGTAAAGATGGTCGTGATGGAAAAGATGGATCACCGGGTAAAGATGGTCGGGATGGTATTGATGGACAGCCAGGAAAAAACGGTACACCCGGAAAAGATGGATCACCAGGTCAAGATGGAAAAGATGGATCACCAGGTCAAGATGGTGTAAATGGTAAGGATGGATCACCAGGTACTAATGGTAAAGATGGTCAGCCTGGTCTTGATGGTGTAAATGGTAAGGATGGCCGTAATGGGGTTGATGGATTACCGGGTAAAGATGGAAAAAACGGTACACCCGGTAAAGATGGATCACCAGGTACTAATGGTAAAGACGGACATGATGGAAAAGATGGAACACCAGGTCAAGATGGTGTAAATGGTAAGGATGGATCACCAGGTACTAATGGTAAAGATGGTCGAGATGGAAAAGACGCTGACATAACACAGACACTACTTTCAATAAGAGAAGAGTATGAAAACAGACTTAGAAGCGCTATATCAAAAATTAATCAGAGTATTTCATCAATGGCCTGGGTTGGAAGTGGTGGTGGTTCCGTTAATATCTTGGATAACGATGATGTTGCATATAAGCAGCTGAACGAAGTAGCGAATAATTCAGTATTAATTTTTAATGCAACACTTAAGAAGTTTGAACCATTAAATCTCGCAACCGTAATAAATAATATTAAGACAGAGCTTGAATTGAAATATACTAAGTTAATTGATAGAGTAGATACTATTACATATGTAGGTGAAGCAGAACCTGGATCAAATACATCTAGCCTGGTATGGAGAATTCAGCGTGTTGATGAAACAAATGACCCTGATCTTGAAATTAAATGGGCTGAAGGTTCAGCCGCATTTGATAAAAAGTGGGATGATAGATCAACTTATAACTATTCATAAGGATAGATATGTCAGCTAATTATACAAATGGTAGTTTGGTAATTGTCGATCCAAACACACCTAATCTCAAAGTTTATTGGCAAGGTGTACTCGTACCCGGTGTTAAAAATATTCTTATCGACACCCGTAAATCAAAAATGACTTTCTTTGTTGAAGAAGAAGGTATATACAGTGATCTTAGAGACGCTGGTATTGAAGTAAAGGGAGATTAATATGCATCAGCAATTCTTACTAGTAGTACCAGACGGTTGGACAGATATTGGTGATATTAACGTAATATTACAACACACTTCAATTGACAATATACAATCAAGTATAAATGAGCAAACATGGTGGGCTATTGATCAAGTACTAGAAGCTGCCGGTTTACTACCACTAAATCAAAATGTAAGTGAAGCTAACTTGTTTAATGATGGTACACAATATAAGTTGTGGGTTAGATATACTACATAATGCCTGCTTTTCGTGATTATGCCTTTAACTTTACAACGGTAACAACAGGCACAACAATAGAGATACCTGTACCATCCCATCAAGCGAATGATTTGATGGTAGCCATTGTTACGGCAGACACCGGTTCAGGCACATGGTCTGCACCCGGCTGGACACTTCAAGTAGCAAACACTAACACTGCACAGCTAGCTATTTTGTATAGGTATGCAAATACTTCTGAACCTTCTTCTTATACATTTACATCTACTGTAGCAGAAACATATAATGGTGCTATTCTAACCATTAGAGATGTGGATCAAACAACACCGTTTAATGGTTTCTCGTGGTCTAATATATCTACTGCACGTGCAGACATGCCATCAATTACTACGACAAATAATAATTGTCTAATAGTATATGCGATAGCTCACTCAAGTGTATCTGTCCCTTCAATAATAGAAGGTCCTGTAACACAGATAACTGCTAAGGATGGTTCCGCCCACTCAGACGGTATTGCTTGGGGCTTTAAAGCAACTGCTGGCGCCACCGCTAACGTTGCACAATCTAATATTGGTGCCGCGGCAGCCAAGGCCGTGACATTTGCAATTAGACCACCTGGTGGTATAGCAACAGTTATACCGGCTTACTGCTCTCAAGACAGTTCAAGTTATTTGAACCCAATCAATGGTACGACAGCATTTAACAGTGACTTAGCAGTTGCTGCGAACGCAACATCTTTCTTTCAAGCAACACTTAATGGCAGAACTTTAAATAATGGTACAGTTGCTGCACGAGCTGACGTTGGATTAAATTCATTTCACTCAATGGCAGATGTTCAATCTGGTACAACCATCGGACAGTGGAGTGGCGCAACTCTTGTATTTGCAACAGGTAATAGGCCGAACATTACTGGTAAAAACTTACTATTACATACAAGACCCTATCTTGACGTTGATATACAAACAACAGATTCTGTAACTCTAACTGGGGCTATGGGTGTTGCTCTAGGTGTGACATCGTTAGCTAATACAGATTACAGAGTGTGGCATGTAAGTGGTGCTGATACACCATTTAATGCAAGCTTAAGACCTATTGTGATACACTCTGATAACACTTCAGGACGTATTCAAAATACAGGCACATTTAACGCTGCCAATACAATTGCTCTTGGGTTGTTTGTGTCAGGTAAGGTAACTGCTGCAAACTGGATATTTGGCAGTGCTTGGCTTCTTGATACAACAACTGTGTGTGGTGGTACAGTAAGTGAACCAGTTGACATTCCACAAATTGTTACTGTGGCATCAAATGGTCATGAGCGTATGAGTATTCTGCAACAAGGATCATCACAAATGATGATTTTACAGCCATTACAGATTGGTGATGGTGGTACAAACCCTACATACCTATTACTCGACTCGACAGCTATTGAATTTCCTGAGATTTACAATAAAGCAGCTAAGAACGTTAATTATTGTTCTGTAGATGATGAAGCCGGTCTCACATACTATGCTGGCTCTACAGACACTATTATACATCGTAATTCAGTTATTTCAAGTAAGAGCAAGTACCATTGGACAATACATGTATCATCATCTACATCAGCAACATATGATTTTTCTGGTACATCTGTAATTGGTGCGGGTACTATTACACTAAAAGCAGGGGTACCAATGAACGGTATTACATTTAGTCAATTTGGTACAATTGCTGCTAATGGTGTTTCTTTCAATGGTAGCACATTTAAAAATGTACCAACAGGTAATAACACAATTTCAACAAACACAACAACAAGTTTCATTAAGTGTGTATTTAACACAGCAAATCTTGCATTTGGTAATCATTTAATTTCAACTTCAACACCTATAATATTTGCAAACAGCACATTTACTGGTGGAACGTCAAATGGACATGCAATACGAATTACATCTAATGGTACATATAATTTCGTAGGTAATCAGTTTAATAGTTATGGTCCTGCCGCGCGTTCATTTAATACAAACACCGGTGTAAATGGTACAACAGATGTTATTACGGTTGATTCAACACATGGTTATTCAAATGGTTCTGCTGTATTCTATCAAAAACATACCGGTACAGTTGATGTAGGTCTAACAGATGCAACAATGTACTATGTTCGAGCTATCGCTACTAATCAACTTGCATTCTATACAACACAGAATAATGCTATAGCAGATACAAGTAGAATAAATCTAACAGCAAACACAACAAGCGCTACACATGCAATTTACAGTGCTGGTGCTGCAATTATTAATGAAGCTACTGGTAACGTTATTATCAATGTTACCTCTGGTGGTTCAACACCTTCGGTGCGTAATACTACAACTTCAAATACTGTTGTTAATAACACTCGCACACACACAGTTACTGGGCTTGGAACAGGTGATAGGGTTGTATGGATTAGAGTATCTGATGAAGCAGAACTTGCAAATCAACTTGAATCAAGTGGATCTGCATCGTATACTTACAACTATATTAGTGATACTCCCGTATATGTTTCAATTTTATCACTTTCTCGAAAAAATAGAGAAGTATCAGTTACATTGGGTAATTCTGATCAAACACTCCCTGCATCTCAAGAAACAGACCCCTTCTACTCTAACCCTTAAAATTATAAATAAGAAATAAAGCCAATAACACGGAGTAAATAATGGCAAAGATTGTCGATCCTGATCAGCTTAATCAAGCAACAGAAGTAACATTTGATACATCAAATAAAAGAATAGATCTTGCAATAGCTGGTAATTTAAATGACACCGCACCTGGTAAAAGTTCAGGTGTTACTCACCAAGCTTTATATTCTTTTGCAAAGGAAGAGTGGCTTACAGATGCCAATTTACAAAAGAATAGATTTCCATTCCTACCAATTTTTGAAGCAAAATTTGACTGGATTAATAATTGGCAACCTAATAATCAGCAGACTATCGATTTAATTCGAGATGGTGGATTCCGTGTTGTACTACTCAATGATGAGTATGCTGCAATTCTATCTCTTCTAAGTTTCGATAATCCTGCATCTGACCTTGCTTATTATTGGCAAACAACAGGTTGGACGGCAACTACAGATACATTTGACAAAACTGGTGAATTGAATGAGCCAATTTTAATCTATGATGGTACAAATAACTATCGTGATTTCTTGAAAGTTGCTTTACGAGTTCAAGGTAAAACATATGGCTATGGTAATCTACTTGTAGATCAGGATCTTTCAGCTCTTACATATCAAGCGTATCGTTTACCTATCTCTAACTCACCTGATTCAAACATTACCGTTTCTGATGGTGATATAGATACACTTACACCATACACAAATATGAGATTAAACTTCCTTAAAGGAAGAGGTTTCACAACATATGCTAATAATACCGTGTATGCCGCAAACTCTGTTGTACTTGATCCTGCACGTCAAAGTAGTGGTTCATCTAATGGTACATGGTGGTTTACAGTGGCAGGTGGTACATCTAACGGTGCAAACACAGCAGTTGATTCTGGTGTAACTTGGGTTTCATACAATGGACAGCAACAGATTGGTACAGAGTGGTTTGCTTTCAATAGAATTATTGATACATCAACCGGTACTGCGACTGCAGCCCAATTTTATAACTGGGGTATGAGACAGCTTCGTAAGGCCACAAATATTAATGCGAATGCAATTGGTGGTTCTACTCAAGGTGCGTTTGGTAATGTAAATGGTAGCGTGGCGATGGAGTTGTTTGATTACATTGGCTCGACACTACGTACAAAGCCTGGTGTAATCATTAGAAATTTCGATGCTAATGATACAAACAATCTTGAATTCTCAGATATTACAAAAGATACTGGGGGTCTTGATAGTGATAGTGTACCCAATACATCAACAATTAGAACCTACCCATTCGTTGCTGCAGGTCAGATTACGTTCTCTACAAATCTTGTAGATGAAACAAATTCAGATACACTTTACAAAATGTTCTTCCAGTATTCAACACGTGATTCAAGTGCTACTGTAGCGATGGCTGGTGTGTCAGGAGCAACTGGTAATCTTACCAGTTCCGGTCTTAACTTTACAACTCACTTTGCTAATAATAACTATGTTGCTATTAGTGGTTTTGCAAACGCTAATAATAACGGTCTATTTCAAGTTACTGCAACACCTAACTCAACTAACATGGCTGTTCGTAAGGTTAATGGTGAGGTGTTAGTAAACGCTGCCGCATCACCAACAATTAACCTAGATGCTGATCCATATGACACCCCAGATGCTATTATTGTAAATAATAATGCAGGTTCTCCAATTACCGGTCAAATCACAGCGGCTTCTGTTGCGTTTGACTTTGACTATGATGGAAACAGTCAAGGTGGTCGAACAGCAGGAACAAACGCACCTATTGCTATTATTGCACAAGGTAAGAGTGGTGCTCAGTGGGTTGATGGTCTATTTACTATTACTAGAACAACTGGTCTTAATTTCCCACTTAACGCGGCAGATGAGAGAGTTTACAGTAATCCATAATTGAGAGGTAGTTAATGAGTAAAGTGATAGTAAAACCATGGGAAGTAGTACCTAAACTTGATCATCTACAAGAAGGTAAAGCACGTGAAATGCTTGAATCTCGTAAAAGACATAAACAAGTTAGGTACTTGCTTTTCTGCCTTCAAACTGCGATAGGAGCAGGTAGACCTCTTGATAGTGTACCTAATCTACCAGATGGTTTTATTGAATTCTGGCTTAAAGAAACACCATTATATCAAATTACACCAACAGGTGAAAAAGTAAAACTAAGTGATATAAACAGTAAAAAGAATGTTACTGACTTAGGTGGATATGCAACATTCGCAGCAAAGTGGGATGTTGATGCTGATCTAATGGTGTACATTAGACATGCGAGTGTGTGGCAGGAGTGGAATTCTACGCTGTCTCGTGTTGTACCAATTCTTGGTGAATAATGCCATACGTGCGTGCAAATACAGAGTCTCGAATTATTGAGTTTATTGAAGCTCCAGTTAGTGGCTTTCAAAGTGTAGATGTACGTGTAGATATTTACAGTTATTTAAAATCTGAGTGGCACGCCAACAACACACTTCAAAAATTAAAATTTCCATTTAGATCATTTGGTGATCCAACTGGTGAATCACAGATTGGACCATACATTTTTATTGATAATGTATCTGGCTGGCGAATGTTACCCTATGCTGCAGATCATGAATTAATTCTAAGAGGTAACTTGATTCCAGAATCTGCGGTACAAGGTTTGACCGTACCACTATGGTTATCACAGTCGAATAATACAGTTATTATAAAGATGAGAGAATCAGCTCAAGCTCTTACAGTTACAACCGGTGGTGCCGACGCTAACGGTATTGCAAACGCAGTATGGAATAAAGCTACAAGTGGTATGAATACAGCAGGTTCTGTTGGTGAACATATCACTACAAAAACTTTAACGAAATCACAGTACATGTCGTTAAAAGAGTAAGTTTATAAATATGGTAAATAGAGGAGTTTAATATGCAGAATGAAACAATGATTGATGCAATTATTGAAAAGAAACCAGAAAGCTTTGCAACTGCTTTTAATGATCGAATGAATCAAAAAGTAGCTGATATGCTTGAAGCCGAAAAACAGGCTTACTTAAGTGCGATGTTTGGTGCTCCAGAAACAAAAGAACCTGCTGTAGAACCTACACCAGAAGGTGAACAAGTTGCAACAAGTTAATGAATTAAGTATCAATAAACTTAGAAACTATATTGATAAAGCCAAGCATCAACGAGAAAAGGATGATGCTGGCTCGATACATGCAAGAAAACTAGCTGATACTCACCCAGCACTTGGTAAGCCACTTGCTGATAAGCTAGAAAAAAAATCAGAAAAAAGATCGAAGGGTATTAACATGGCACTCGATAAATGGGAAAAGAAACTAGATGAAGTAGCAGAACCTACTGCCCCTGGTGAAAAGAAGTTTAAAGACAAACATAAAGTTGAAGTTAAACCTGATGCTAATGGTAATGGTGATGATGTGTTTAAAGCTACAAATATCAAAGGTGCTGACACCTTTCCACACCATGGGTATGATAAGAGTACAGATAAAGCGGTGTATGAAGGTTTTGATCTTGTAGGTCATCGTCAAAGAGTAAAGCACGCACAGCATATTCATATTCTAGCTGGTAAATTAGGTGATGAAAGCCTTAAAAGAGCAGCTACAAAGAAATTACAAGAGCTTGCTAAAGAACGTGTTACAGCACTCGGTGAACAGTATGAAGACTTCGAAAAATTTGAACAAATCAATAAAGAAGTGAAGTTATCCGTTAAAGAAGTTGATGTTACAGAGGGTAAATTAGTGCATCCAAAAGATAGAGCAAAAACCGCGCAAGAGTATTTTGATGAGCATGTAGCAGATATTCATAAGACTCTAAATAGTATGAAGACTACACTTGATCAACATAAGAAAGAAGTTGTTGGCAAAGATGTAATGGGATTTGATGGTAAAATTGTAAAAAGCAGTGCAAAATGGGGACATGTCCACAGACTAAAGCATCTTAAGAGAGCCCTCGAAGATATTCACCACAATTTTATTGATGGTGCACCTCATTATGTAAGTGAACCTGTATCAGGAAGACAATACTAATGATTACTATTAATCAAAAATTTGGTAAGACTGTTGCTGTAGATACAGCAAATGTTACATACTCACTTGCTAACGTACAGGTTTCTGGTGAAACAGTTAGTGGAATGACTATTACAAAAATTGTATGGTCAACAAACAACGTAATCAATATTAAAAGAGGTGCAAATACTTATTGCAAACTCTTTAATGCTGGACAATGGGATCTTGCGGCAATGGGTATGCCGCTTACTGTTGATTCCGCAGCTGATGTTGTCATTGAGATCCCTGGTACTGGTTCTACCATCATTGAAATCAACAAACTAACAAATAACGCTACCGTATACTAAGGATTATAGATGAAGCTAATATGCGAAGTCGTTGAAGATGTAAAATACCTTGTTGAAGAAAAAGAAGGTAAGAAGAATTATTTTATTGAAGGTATTTTTCTTCAAGGTAATATACCAAATCGTAATAAAAGATGCTATCCAATGGAAGTATTAGATAGAGAGGCATCTCGTTATATTACAGAGAATATCAATAAAAACCGCGCCTATGGAGAACTAGGGCATCCAGCAGGTCCTACAATCAACTTAGATCGTGTATCACACATGATTAAGAGTCTTCGTCGTGAAGGTACTGATTATATCGGTAATGCAAAAATTATGGATACTCCATACGGCCAAATTGTAAAGAATCTTATCTCTGAAGGTGCTAATCTTGGAGTATCTTCTCGTGGTATTGGTACTTTACGTGAAAATAAGAATGGTGTTAAAGATGTTCAAGAAGACTTTATGCTTGCAACACCTGCAGACATTGTAGCTGATCCATCCGCTCCTGATGCTTATGTTAGAGGTATTATGGAAGGTAAAGAGTGGGTTTGGGATAATGGAATTCTTAAAGAGCAATTCGTTGATGAGCAACGAAGAGAACTTGAAAAGACATCACTAAAGAATTTACAGGAAGCAAAGGTACGTGCATTTGAAAACTTCCTTAAGGCTATTTCTTCAAAAAAGTAAAAATATAAATAATGTTACCGAATAAGGAGATGTTATGACAAAGCAGGATATTAAAGAATCAGGTTTTACTGTTGGTGGTGGCGCTACTGGTGCTTCAATTGTACCAGGTCCTGTTGACACCGGTTCGGTAAAGCGTGCTGCAGATAAACAAGATGGTGATAAAACTGCTGATAAAGTAGCAGATGTTACACCGCAGGCTGGTGGTACAGTAAGTGCTGATGGTAATCGTGCTTCTGTTGCTGCTAAAGGCGACCCAACTTCAGTAAAGACACAAGCTATGGAAAACATTCAAAAAATTAAAGATATTTTTACTGGTCAAGAGCTTTCAGAAGAAATGCTAGACAAAACAGTAATTATTTTTGAAGCTGCTGTAAGTGAACATGTTGCTGGTATTCGCACACAGCTTGAAGAAGAATATGCAACAAAGATTGAAGATGCAGTAAAGGTTATTAAAGAAGAAGTTGATGTTAAACTCGATGAGTATGTTGACTACGTAGCTGGTAAATGGCTCGAAGACAATAAGATTGCTGTTGAATCAGGAATTCGTTCTGAAGTGACGGAGTCTTTCATGGTAGGTCTAAGAGATCTATTCATTGAACATAACATCAATATTCCTGAAGAAAAAGCAGATGTAGTTGAACAACTTGTTTCCAAGGTAGAAGATCTTGAAACACGTCTAAATGCTTCAATCAATGAAAATATCGAACTCAAGAAAGTAAAAGAAGCTATTGATCTTGAGGGTATTGTTGAAGAACTACAACAGGATATGACAGATACACAGAAAGAAAAGTTCTCAATGTTAATTGAAAATATTTCTTTCGAAACAAAAGAACAGTTTGCTGATAAAGCGAAGGTTATCAAAGAAACCTATATTACAGCAGCAACTACTAAGAAGGCTGTAACTCTTACAGAGAGTAAAGAGCAAGATACACCTCTAGTAGAAGCAGATGTTAAGACTGTTGTAACTGATCCAAATGTTGCTCGCTTTGCTGATGCTATCAAGCGTACAACAAGAAAATAATTGTAAACCTAAGGAGAAGTAATATGCAGATGTTAAACGAAGAACTACTTAAGAAGTGGGATCCAGTGCTTGCGCACGAAGATCTAACACCAATTAAGGATATTCATCGCCGTAACGTAACAGCTGTTCTTTTGGAAAATACCCAAAAGGCACTACGTGAAGCCGGCGCCTATGTTCCACAAACACTTACTGAAGCTGCACCAGTTAATGCTACAGGATCTGAAGTTGATAACTTTGACCCAGTACTAATTACTCTAGTACGCCGTGCTGCTCCAAACTTGATGGCTTATGATCTCTGCGGTGTTCAGCCAATGACAGGTCCAACCGGTCTTATCTTTGCAATGCGTTCACGCTATGCAACACAGACAGGTACAGAAGCCTTCTACAATGAAGCAAATACAGGTTTCTCGTCAAACCGTACTGCAGCTGCTAATAACAACGCAGTTGGTGAAGCTGCTTCAAATCGTGGTACTGTTCCATCTGGTGTAGCTAATGACTACAACTTTGAGAAGTCCATGACCACAGCTGAAGCCGAAGCATTGGGTGGTAATACTACTTACCTAATCCCAGAGATGGCATTCTCGATTGAAAAAGTTACAGTTACCGCTGGTAGCCGTGCTTTGAAAGCAGAATATACTCTTGAACTTGCACAGGACTTGAAAGCAATTCATGGTCTTGAAGCAGAAAGCGAACTAAGTAACATTCTTTCAACAGAAATTCTTGCTGAAATTAATCGTGAAGTAGTTCGTACAATTAACTTGACCGCTGTTCAAGGTGCTGCAGAAAATACATCTTCAGCTGGTGTATTCGATCTTGATGTTGATTCAAACGGTCGTTGGTTAGTTGAAAAGTTCAAAGGTCTAATGTTCCAAATCGAACGTGAAGCCAATAAGATTGCAAAAGACACCCGTAGGGGTAAGGGTAATATTCTTGTATGCTCATCAGATGTAGCTTCTGCTCTTCAGATGGCTGGTGTACTAGATTATACTCCTGCACTTGCTGGTAACAACCTACAAGTTGATGATACAGGTCAGACCTTTGTTGGTGTACTAAATGGTCGTATCCGCGTATACATCGACCCATATGTAACCGGTGGTCATTACATGACAGTTGGTTACAAAGGTTCAAATGCATTCGACGCTGGCCTATTCTATTGCCCATATGTTCCACTACAAATGGTACGTGCAGTAGATCCAAATAGCTTCCAGCCAAAGATTGGATTTAAGACACGTTACGGAATGGTTGCTAATCCATTTGCACAAGGTACTACAGAAGGTCTTGGTGCTCTTACAGCCAATACTAACTTGTACTACCGCCGTGTATCAGTAGCTAATCTAATGTAATCTAATTAGATTGTAAAAAGAGGAGCATATGCTCCTCTTTTTTTGATTTGTTGAGTGGTATGAAAACACAGGTTCTATAAATATTACATCAATGTCATGAACAGCAACAACAAAGATATTGAAATTCAGAGGAGCGTACGCTCCTCTTTTTTTGATTGATGATATAAATAATGTTGGAGGTATTATGCAGAATACAAATTTTTTATCACGCGTCAATTTTAGAACACTTTTACACCGTGCACCTAATTTCAACTTCTTTGCACAAACCTGTAACATACCTGGGCTATCACTACCACGAGCTGATGTGCCTACACCTTTTGTAAATCTTCCTCAACATGGTGATAAAATTGCACATGAAGATCTCACAATTACATTTAAAGTAGATGAGAATCTTAAAAATTATCTAGAATTACAAACATGGATTAGAGGTGCAGGGTTTCCTGAATCTTTTGAAGATCATGCAAACTACATTGCCGGGCAACCTATTTATTCTGATATATCCATCATCTTATACAACTCAGCCGTACAGCCACATATTACATTTACATTTAAAGACTGCTGGCCCACTGCATTATCACCGTTACCACTGAGTACTATTGAATCAAATGTTGATCCCATCGACATGTCTGTTTCTTTTGCTTTTAGTGATTTTACAATTAAATCCTTGATTTCTTAAATAAAATATACTAATATATTGTTGTACAAGGTATATTGGAATAGTATGAATATTGAAGAAATACAAGAACTATGGAGTAGTGATTCAAAAATTGATCGTATGGATATATCTCGAGAATCGAGTATAATTCCGTCTTTACACAGTAAGTACTTCAAAATATACAGTGATGTAAGACAAGAATATAGAGGCATCGAGCGTAAGTATAAAAAATTACTCAGACTGAAACATGAGTGGTATACAGGTACTATATCAAAAGAAGATCTTGAAAAATATAAATGGGATCCAAATCCGCTTAAAATACTGAGACAAGATATTCCAATGTATATTGAAAGCGATCAACAACTAACTCTTCTTAAAGAGGAGCTAGATAAATCAAAAGATAAATTAGATTTTCTCGATGCAATTATTAAATCATTTGCAAATCGTGGTTATCTATTAAAAACTATTGTGGATTGGGAGCGTTTTAAAGTGGGCGGATGATTCAAATAAAAAAGATAGATGATGTATACTTACAAATACACGCGTCTCAAGATGTACGAAATGAATTAAATGAATATTTTAGTTTTAGAGTAAAAGATTTTCAATTCACACCTGCATATAAAGCAGGTTGGTGGGATGGATATATAAGACTCTATAAGTATAAGAGCTCTACTCTCTATGTAGGTCTATTAGAATCTCTTAAAGAATTTCTTAGCAAAAGAAACTACGAGTATAATATTGAATTTGATCACAATGCTAAAGAATTCTCACTATCTGAAGCTGAAGCATTTATAAAGACACTTAACATACCATCACAGTTTGATATTAAACACCGTGATTTTCAATTAAAGTCGTTTATTGATGCAGTAAGATACAACAGACGCATCTTCATATTACCTACTGGATCAGGTAAATCACTATCTATCTACTTGATTATGAAATGGTTTGAAGCTCAAGGTAAAAAGTCTCTTCTGATAGTACCTCGAGTTAGTCTTGTTCATCAAATGATATCTGATTTTAAAGAGTATGGTGCTGATGTATCAACTCTACACGGAATTTATAGTGGTCAATCTAAAGATGTTGATGAGAATATATCATGTGTAGTATCTGTATGGAACTCAATCTATAAGCAGCCTGTTGATTGGTTTAATCAATTTGATGTAGTACATGGTGATGAAGTTCATGAATATGAGTCAAAATCACTTACTGGCATACTTGAATCACTAAAGAAATGTCCACACCGATTCGGATATACAGGTACACTAAAAGAATCAAAGGCACATAGATTAGCACTTGAAGGTTTATTTGGACCTTCGAAAGAGTATGTAACTATTAAAGAGTTGCAAGAACGTGGTATTCTTGCAAAAACACAAATTAAAGTATTAATCCTTAAATACCCCGACGAAGATTGTAAGAAGTCTCGTAAATTTGAATTTCATGATGAAGTAGATTTTACATTACAGCATCAAGGTAGGATGAGATTTCTTACAAATCTCATTAACAGTTTAAGTGGTATAACACTTGTATTATTTACTCGTAAAGAAGATCATGGTCACCATATAAAAGAGTCTATTGAAAATACGTCAAAATTCAAAACCTTTTATATTGATGGTGATATAAATGGTACAGTGAGAGAAGATTATAGACAGCAAATTAAAGAGTTAAAAGATGCTGTTGTAATGGCATCTTTTGGAACGTTTGCAATGGGGGTCAATATTCCAAACATTGACAACATTATTTTTGCAAGCTACTACAAATCAAAAGTAAAAGTACTTCAATCACTCGGTCGAGGATTGAGAGTACATGAAGGTAAAACACACTTAACATTATTCGATATTGCAGATGATTTACGTATTGGAAAGCATGTCAACTATTCTTACCAGCATCTTGAGGAAAGAATATCAATTTATGATGAAAAAGAGCAGGATATCAAAATATATAGGGTCAACATTAAATCATGAAAATTTTTATCATTAAATTGTTAAATGGTTCAGAAATACTAGGAGAAGTAAAGAAGAATACAACGAGTCTCATAACTCTTTCCAACCCACTTCAACTTAGTATAGTATCAAAATCTCTAGGTACACTTATGTCTTTATACAGGTTTATGCCTTTCTCAGAAAAAAAGGAATTTACTTTTAAAAAGAAAGATATAATGTGTGCTGTTCCCGCTAAAAAAGAAGTTGCTGCCTACTACAAAGTTAGTTTGGATAACATAATTCCTAGATATGATGAACAACTCCAGGAAGAAATCAATACAGCAGTAAGTATACTTGGTGATAAGGAAGGACTATCAAAAGTATATGAGTCGATCTTAAATAGAATTGACACATCACATATGCCTAAGCAATGAAACAGTCTAATTATTATATTGATAATGAACAATTACACGCGGCAATGGTGGTGTGGATTACAGAGGTAAGAGAAGCAAAAGCAACTGGTAAGCCTATTCCACCTGTTACTAACTATATCGGTGCGTGTATCCTTAAGATTGCACAGAAACTTGCGACAAAATCATCATTTGCTGGTTATTCATTCAATGATGAGATGGTTAGTGATGGTGTTGAAAATTGTTTGCTCTACCTTCATAATTACAACCCCGATCTTTCAAACAATGCATTTTCATACTTTACCTTTATCATATGGCGTGCGTTTCTAAGACGTATTGCTAAAGAAAAGAAACACCAGTATATAAAACAGAAAAGTCTAATCAAGTCTATTCATGATAAATCATACTTTACAGTTGATTCAAATAATGAGGGTAGTGGTGGGGAAGGAATGGATGATGATGTAAATATGGACATGGATATATCTTATGCTGAAGAATTTGTAAAGTCATACGAGCAGAAGTTAGAAGAAGAGAGAATTAAAACAAAAAAGAAAGCAGAGAGTAAGTGAAGATAGCCCTAATAACCGACCAACATTTCGGAGCTAGAGATGACGATCAGAGTTTTGATCGATATTTTCAAAAATTCTATGAAGAAGTGTTCTTTCCATATCTTTTAAAAAATGATATTAAACAAGTAATTGGTCTTGGCGATTTATTCGATAGGCGTAAGTACATAAACTATGTGACACTATCAAGATGTCGTGATTACTACTTCAAAAAATATGATGAATATGGTATTCATAAATTTTGTATTATTGGTAATCACGATACCTTCTTTAAGAATACAAATAAGATTAATTCACCTGATCTACTTTTAAAAGATGTCAAAAATGTTAGTGTTGTTTCAGAAGCGGAAGAATTTGTTTTTGATGGCGTGAAGATTCTTTTTGTACCATGGATAAATTCTGAAAACAGAGAAAGAACAGAAGACATTATTAAGACTTCGAAAGCACCGATAGTTCTTGGTCATCTTGAGCTTGAGGGATTTCAAATGCATAAAGGATTCATGCGATCAGAAGGTGATAGTGTAGAATTGTATGAACATTTTGATCTCGTCTGCACTGGTCACTACCATCATAAATCGAATGCAAAAAACATACACTATCTCGGTGCACCTTATGAAATGAACTGGCTTGATTACAACGATCGTCGTGGATTTCATATACTAGATACAGATACTCGTAGTATAGAATTTATAGAGAATCCACTTAAGATGTTTATGCATATACATTATAATGATAGTTTGAATGCAACAATTGAAAATGTGATACCTTCAAATGTAAGTGATTATTCACAAAAATATGTTAAAGTTATTGTAGAAGAAAAAACAAACCCTGTGATGTTTGATACGTTTATCAGTGAGTTAGAAAAAGTCGGGGTATTAAATTTTCAAATTGTTGACGACCATCTAAATCTTCAAAGTAGAAAAGATGAAGATATAGTTGTTGAAGTCAATGATACAATTTCTGTTATTAAGAATATTGTATCAGTTAAACCAATCAACCATAAACCAGCAGTAGAAAATCTACTATTAGATTTGTATCAGAAAGCACATGAAGTAGTATGATTATAAATTTTGAAGAAGTAAAATGGAAAAACTTCTTATCTACAGGAAATGTGTTTACCTCTGTTAGACTTGATGAACGCAAACTTACACTAATTGTTGGTAATAATGGAAGTGGTAAATCAACCATGCTTGATGCCATTACATATGCGTTATATGGTAAACCATTTAGAAACATTAAAATACCACAACTTGTAAACTCTATTAATCAAAAAGAATGTGTTGTTGAAATTACATTTAGAATTGGATCAAAGCAGTACAAAGTAATTAGAGGTCAAAAACCAGGTATATTTGAAATATATTGTGATGGTAGTTTAATACCACAAAATGCTGATGTAAGATCGTATCAGTCATATTTTGAGAGTCATATACTGAGAATGAATTTTAAATCTTTTACACAGATTGTTATTCTTGGTGTATCGAGTTTCGTGCCTTTCATGGACCTTGAAACAGGTAAAAGACGTGAATTAATCGATGATTTGCTTGACATACAAATCATCACAACAATGGGTAATATTCTTAAATCACAAATTCAGTTAAACAAAGAGCAAATTGAAAAAAATGCAAATAAAATTGAATTATGTGAACAAAAGATAGAACTAACTACAAGACACCAAGACAGTGTTCAACAAGATAAAGACCAACAAATTATAAAGTACAATACACAAATTGATGAGTATAAATTAAAGAATGTTAAAATTCAAACAGAAATAAATCAATTACAAGAAACTCGTGTAAAACTGGTTAAAAAACTCGAAAACAGACAAAAAGTAAAAGATGAATTGGACGTCGCAGAAAGTAGCTATACAGAATTAACCTACAAACATACAAGTATATCTGATACCATTAATTTTTTAAACCATCATAAAGAATGTCCAACTTGTAAGCAAACTATTGATGATATTTTTAAAGAGAACACCATCAAAGAAAATCAGAATAAACTCGTTAGTATTGAAAAAGCTCAAAAACCACTCGTTGAAGTGATACAAAAATATGAAGAACAAGAATTAAAACATCAACAAATAGAATCAGCGTTAGTGAAGATGGATAGAATTATAACACAACATCAACACACATTAAGTATCAACGAAAACTTAATTCAAACTCTTGAAAAAGAGATACAAAGAGTTAATACACCAGTAGTTAGAAGTGATTCTATTGATATAGAACCTACAAAACAACAATTAAGTATTCTGAAAAAAGAAAAGAATGATCTCATCACACAGCGTGAAATTAACGATATAACTCTACAACTACTTAAAGATGGTGGTATTAAAGCTGAAATAGTAAGACAATTCTTACCTGTTATCAACAAGTTAGTGAATAAGTACCTATCTACTCTTGACTTCTTTATCAACTTTCAGTTCGATGATAATTTTAAAGAGAGTATACTTTCAAGGCACCGTGATGAGTTTAGCTACCATTCTTTCTCAGAAGGTGAAAAACTTAGAATTGATTTAAGTTTACTCTTTACTTGGCGCGCTGTAGCAAAAATGCGTTCGATGATGGGTACTAATTTACTTATTATGGATGAAATTTTTGAGAGTTCACTGGATAATAATGGAACAGAAGAGTTTTTAAAACTACTTAACAACTTTGTTGATGATGCCAATATTTTTATCATCAGCCACAAAGGCGACATACTTTTTGATAAATTCGACGGTGTGTTGAAATTTGAAAATCATAGAAATTTTAGTACATTAATTAAATGAGGTAGATATGGATATTAAATTAGTAGAATACAATCACCCACTTCTAAGAAAAAAGATACCAGAATTTGATTTTAGTAACCCACCTGTTGATCCGAAAGAACTGGCTGGTGCATTAGTTGATCTTGTCAGTCAAAAAAGAGCTTATGGTTTGTCAGCAAACCAATGCGGTCTACCATATAGGGTGTTTGTAATTAATATTCAACCAGGTTATGTATGCTTTAATCCTGTAATAACAGCTTTCGGTATGGAAGATAGTACATTACTTGAAGGATGTTTATCCTTTCCTCTTTTAAATTTAACTGTAAAAAGACCTTCTGCAATTCGTGTGAAATATTACAATGAACGTGGTGAGCTTATTGTAAACAGCTTACAAGGTATTGAAGCACGTGTTTTCTTACATGAATATGATCATCTTGAAGGTAAGTCTTTTACACAACGTGTATCAAAACTAGTTGTAAAGAGAGGTGTTGATAAAATGCATAAGATGAACAAGCAATTCAAATCTAATTTGAAGATGTTTACAGAAGCTGATCTCAAAGTTAATAACTTGATTTAAATTGTATTTTAATGTATAATATTAAGTGTTTATAATTGAGGTTAAATATGTTTGAGTGGTCAGAAGTATTTTATTCAATTGAAGGTGAAGGTCCATACACCGGTAGACCTACTGTGTATGTTAGATTTACAAAATGTAATCTTGAATGCCGTGGTTTTAATAATCCTGAAGGTTTAGATACTACAAGTATACAGACTCTTGGATTTGACCCTAAAAATTATACAGAGTTGAAAAGTATACCGTTAATTACAAGAGGGTGTGACTCAATCTATTCTTGGGATGAAAAGTTTAAGCATTTATGGAAGAGGGGTAGTGCTGATGATCTCGTTGAAGAGATACTCAGTGTCATACCTAACAGAAGCTTCAAAACCACATCAAATAAGAACATAATACTCTCATTAACAGGTGGTGAACCTACACTACGTGCTAAGTATATACCACATCTTATTAAGCACCCACTCTTAAAGGATGTAGATACTGTTTTAATTGAGACTAATGCCTCTGTACCACTTAAAGACTCATTTATTGATGAGTTACATAGTTGGTCGGGCTGGGATAAAAGAATAGTATGGAGTAATTCACCTAAATTACCTTCAAGTGGGGAGAAGTGGGAGAAAGTAATCAATAGAAGTGTACTAGAGAAACAAGAAAATCTAATTCATAGCTACTCTTATTTAAAATTTGTATGTGGTCCTACAGAGCAAGATTTCAATGATGTAAAACGAGCAGTTGAAATTCTCGATCCAAACAATCTCAATGAGGTATTCATCATGCCACAGGCCTGTACAGAAGAACAGCAACAGGAAGTAGCATCAAAAGTTGCTTTAATGTGTATGGAGCGTGGTTACACTTATTGTCACCGTGTTCATAATTCTGTATTTGGTAATGGTGTTGGCACATGAAATCTTTGAAAGAGTTTTTTGAATTGATGGCTGTTGCACCTCGTTGCTACATCCCAACACGATATAGAAGTCATATATGCGCTCTAATTGATAAAGATGATGATGTTAAACTTAAATTCTTAGAAGAGTTGTATGTCAAGCTTGACATACATGAAGATTTAAAACCGTTGATGAAAGAGATTGTAGATGCAAATAAGAAACTACACACAACAGAGGTTCAACAAAGATCTGAAGAAACTACTAAAGCAAGCTGAAGGTTTCGATTATATAGTAGGTATAGGTCGTGGTAGTCTATCACTAGCTCAGTGTTTATCATATAAAACAAAAACACCCTTTTTATATCAACCCTGGGAACGTCGTGATACCTATCCTATAGAAGAAAGCATACTTGAACAAATTGAGTGCCTTAAAAATATACTTCTAGTAGATGAAATATGTGATAGTGGAAACACTTTTAAAGGTGTTATTGATGAGATTGATTTTAGTACACTCAGAGCACTTAATCAGTATAAAATAAAAACAATGTCATTGTTGTATAATGAAAGAAGCTGTTTTAAACCTGATTTTTATGCTTCAAAATATAATTCAAAAGCTTATTATAAATTTTGGTGGGAGTAATTGATGTCAACGATGTCTGAGATTATTATAAATCGACTTAAAAGTAGAAATGTTCGTTACTGGGCTTGTGATAATATATCCGAGCATATCACTGAAGAAGAACGTCAACACCTTGTATTAGAAGTCAGTCGAGAATTTGAAAAGGTACTTAAGGCACTGTGTATAGATATAGAAAATGATCCTAATTCAAAAGATACAGCAAATCGACTTGCAAAAATGTATATCTTTGAATTAATGAGTGGTCGTTATGATGTGACACCTGATTGTACAGCTTTTCCAAATGATACACATGATCGCTATAAAGGTATGCTTGTAATAAGAGCAGAATTAAAATCAGTATGCTCACACCACCACCAACCAGTAAGAGGTGTAGCATACATTGGAATTATACCTACAGAAAAAGTTATTGGTCTATCAAAGTACATCCGCATTGCTCAATGGCATGCACGCCGTGGTACACTTCAAGAAGAATTGTGTAATCGTATTACAGAATCAATTAGTAAAGTAACAGAATCTCCAAATGTCGCTGTGTACATCGCTGCAAGACATGGTTGTTGTGAAAATCGAGGGGTAGAAGCACACTCTTCACTTACACAGACAACTGTACTTCATGGTGAGTTTAACAACCCAGATGTGAAAAAAGAGTTTTTTGATAATATTTCTCTACAACAAACATATCAAGAAAAGATATGATTCTAACACCTAAACAATTACATATACTATTACATACAACAACAGCTGGGTCTGGTAGAATATACAGGAATCATTATAACTGTCCACCTGAATGTGATAGTATGTCTGATATTAATAAACTCATTGAATTAAAACTTATGGAACCTCATCAGTTGAGAATGTCTATAAAGTTACTCAGACAGGTATGGAAATTGTTAAAGGAATAATTAATGAGAATAATTGAAGATATAAAATTAGATTTTTCTGATGTTTTAATACAGCCAAAAAGATCAATACTTGAATCACGTAAAGAAGTTGATTTAACACGTGAGTTTAAATTTAAGCATACGCAAAAAAAATGGATAGGTGTACCAATTGTTGCATCAAATATGGATACTGTCGGTACAATATCTATGCACCTAGTACTTGCTAATTTTGGTATGCTCACTTGTCTACATAAATTTATACCTCTTGAGAGGATGAAAAGTGATAATAATTTTTATGATAATTACTCTATAGTATCAACAGGTATAACAGATAATGACCTATTGAAACTTGATGAAATACTCAATCATAACTATACAAACTTCATTTGTATTGATGTTGCAAATGGTTACACAGAAAGGTTCTTGTGCATAGTAAAGAAATTACGTGATAAATATCAAAATCATATCATAATAGCAGGTAACGTAGTGACACCTGAGATGACAGAGGCACTCATACTAGCAGGGGCTGATATTGTAAAGGTCGGTATAGGGTCAGGCGCTGCATGCACTACAAGAATGAAAACCGGTGTAGGATATCCTCAATTATCTGCTATTATTGAATGCGCAGATGCGGCTCACGGTCTTAATGGACATGTCATGTCTGATGGAGGGTGTGTAACTTCTGGTGACGTCGCAAAAGCTTTTGGTGCAGGTGCAGACTTTGTAATGCTCGGTTCAATGCTATCAGGCCACAATGAATCAGAAAAACCAATAATTGAAAAAGATGGTAAGCATTATCTTAAATTCTATGGTATGAGTTCTAATGAAGCAATGATTCAACACTACGGTAAGGTAGATGAATATAGAACATCGGAAGGTCGCGAGTTATTGGTACCATTTAAAGGAAGTGTTGATAATACAATAAAAGATATTTTAGGTGGTCTTCGGTCAGCTTGCACGTATGTAGGTGCTCGATCACTTAAAGAGCTTCCAAAAAGAACAACTTTTATTAGAGTTAATAACCAGTTGAATACATCTTTAGTTGATAGGTAAAATATTATATAATGATGATATTATCAAAGGAGATAGTGTGAAAATCATCGATATTATTGAAAAAGTTGCTAAGACGTCTTCACGTAATGAGAAGGAAGCTATATTTAGAATGTATAGTGATAATGTTGTTTTACGTGAGGTGTGCAGACTTGCTCTTGATTCACATATCAACTACTATATTCGTAAGATCCCATCATATGAACCTAACTATACCGGTAAAGATCTGTATGAGTTAGATGATGCTCTCAAGGGTCTTAAAAAAATCTACACACGTGAACTAACTGGACACGCTGCTATTAATCACTTCAAGAATCTTCTCGAGCGTGTATCTCCACGTGATGCGAAGGTATTAGAATTAATTATTTCAAAAGATCTTAAGTGTGGTGCTTCTGAAGCAACAATTAACAAGATTTGGCCAAATCTTGTTAAAACCTGGCCTATTATGCTATGTGAGCCAAGTTCAGATAAATTACTTGCAAAAATGCAATACCCTGCATACTGTCAACTTAAACTCGATGGAATGCGTGCGAATGTAATTGTAGATAAAAATGGTAATGTAAGCATACATTCACGTAATGGTAAAGTGATCGATCTTCTAGGATCATTTGATAATGATGCACAAGTGTTTGCTAGTTGTACAGAGTATAGTGGGTTACCTGTAGTAATTGATGGTGAATTCATAGTAGTCAAAGATGGTAAAATTCTACCGCGTAAGACAGGTAATGGTATTATCATGAAGGGTATCAAGGGTACCATTACTAAAGAAGAAGCAGATTCCATTCATATGATTGTTTGGGATGTAATTCCCTATGACAATTGGAAAACCGGTCATTATAATAAAGTCTATATGGATAGATTTTCTAACGTAAGTAAAGCACTTACGCAGTATGGTGTGGGTAGAATCAGGGTTGTAGATAATGTTGTTGTCAATAATTATGAAGAGGCTTATAATGTTTTTGAACAGTACCTTCTTGTTGGTGAAGAGGGAGTAATTCTAAAGAATGTTACCGGTATATGGGAAGACAAACGTGTTCAGACTCAACTGAAGCTAAAAAATGAACTCCAGTGTGAACTACGGGTAACTGGATGGAAAGAGGGCACCGGTAAGTATACGGGCCAGGTTGGATCACTTCAGATGGCTTCAGAAGATGGTGTAATTAATGTGAATATTAGTTGGTTTACTGATGATTTTAGATCAAAGTTGAAGCCAGAAGAATTCATGAATAAAATTGCCACTGTTCAATATAACAGTAGAATTGTTGATAAAAATGGTAATAATTCACTCTTTATTCCTGGATTTATTGAATGGCGTGAAGATAAAGATCAAGCAGATTTTGAAAAGGATATCAAATGGTAACAAAGTATACACCGGATGCACAAAGACACTTTTATGTTAGTTTGCTTAAAAGTGTCTTGAGAATTTGTGCAGGATTTACACTGATGGCTAGCATGTTCATTATAACAGGGCTTTTATTGATCGTCGCTGAAATTCTTGGTGTTATAGAGGAATTAGTATAAAATGGGTAAATTTGTAAGTACAAAAACATATGGACATGAGCGTGGATATGCTGTTGCTTATAGACAGTGGAAAGCGGATACTCATTGCAATCTAATTCATGGATATGCACTAGCGTTCCACTTTGAATTTGAATGTGAAGAAGAAAGATTAGATAATAGAAATTGGTGTGTTGATTTTGGTGGCTACAAATCATTAAAAGAAAAACTTGATGAGTGGTTCGATCATACACTACTTGTAGCTCAGGATGATCCTGAGTTTAAGACATTTGAAGAGCTTCATAAAAAGAAGCTCTGTAAGATGGTGGTAGTTGAAAAAACAGGTTGTGAAGGTCTAGCTAAATTTCTCGCTGACTACATACAAGAAATTTGGATGCCTGAGAATGGTTATGGAGATGGTAGAGTTAAGCTAAGAGTAGTAAAGGTATCAGAAACCCCTTCAAATTCGGCAATGTGGATTAATGAATGAGAGTATTAATAGGACCTTACCAAGATTTTGTAGATGAGGCTGGCTGTTTAAAAGAGCGTAAGATTGATATTCATATTGATGATTATGACATCTGGTCAATGGATTATACGCTTGCTTTAATTATTTTACCAATGCTCAAACAACTTAAAAATACAAAGCACGGGTCTCCAGGTGATATACCATTCTTTTCACAAGTATCTGATGGTACAGCTCAATATTGTTTTGATTTTTATGCAGATGGTGATATGGATGCATGGAAAGCGGGTCATGAAAAATGGAACTCAATACTTGACAAAATGATATGGTCTTTTGAACAAATACTTGATACAGAAGCTGAATTTAAATTTTTTGAAGATAGAAAGAAGCCAGATTTAGAAGGTCGTCTAGATTACTACGATAAAGTACAAGAAGGCTTAACTTTATTTGGTCAATATTATAGGGCACTGTGGGATTAAAATGAGAATTATCATTATTGTGTGGTTGATGTTATTGATGTTCGGTTGTTCAAGTGATGACAAAAAACCACCTACTGCGAAGTATGGTGTAGGTGATGTAGTTGTTCACAAAGTGTCCAGACAAGAAGCTCTCATTACATCAATTAGTCCATGCCGGAGTGGTGTATGTTACTGGGTACGTGTGTATGTGTATCAAAAATATAAAACTGAATATTTTCATGAATATGAACTGGAGCAAAAACGTGATTAAAATCTCAAAAGATAGTTGGCATTATAAACTCGTATCTAGTTTTGAGAGTGAATATGCATTAGGTGAAGTTAGAGATATATGCTCCTACCGTGAAAACTTCTTAAGTGTATCATGCTGGCTGTGTTCATTACCAGTGTATTAGTTGTAGTAGCATGTATGACTTCTTACATAGTTGCTGATTTTATTGCATGGATTATTGCATCATTAGTGTATTCAAGTGTATTGGAACTTGGAGTTGGGCCTGTTGTAGTGTTTGGTGTGATAATTGTAGGTAGTATTATGTACGCCGGTGAGAAATTTATATTTGGTACAAAAAGATTAACAGAATCAGAAATTATAAAATCTTGGAGAGAGAAATACTGTGATAGAATCGAATATGTTGACAGTACAGCCAAAGAAGAATAACTATAAGGCTGTAAAATGGTTAAAGTATGGTGATCACCCACTTGTACATCTTCACACTGACATGAGAACATTAGAAAGCATATACATTGTTAGATGCGGTGATAAAGTCGTTACTGTTAAAACAGGTGATTGGATCATTACAGATGAAAAGCATAGAAATATTGTAATGAGTGAAGAACAGTTTCAGTACATGTTTACAGAGGTGTAGCATGAAATTAACTACATCAATGAATGTTGAACATTTAGTAGCTCTATTACTACAACCCGGTATTCAAAGTGCAATTACATCATATAAAAGTAGTGCACCTGATTATAATGGTGAGGGTGTAGCGGGGTACGTGCATGTTAATGTTGAATTTGAAATTCAATGTCTCGAAAAGTTTACAAAACTTTATATGCAGTTCAGAAATAGAGAGACATACGTGGCTGTTGGTAAAATACGTAGTGACTTAAAAATCAAATAAATACACAGTAGTAGAATCTGTCTTTAATTAACTTAGGACTCTAGACAGAGGTCCGTATAAAGGAGTATTTTATGGTTTATACCAATAAGTTTGTTGCAACTTTAAAGCAAAATGGTAAAGTTTTACGTGAGTTCGGTGATAAATTTTACCTACCATTTGGTTCTGAGTATAGTATATTTCTAAAGAATCTTCATAGCAAACGAGCTCTTGTCACTGTTAAGATTGATGGTAAAAATGTTGCAGGTAATAACCAATTTGTTATCAATGCAAATTCAACACTTGACATTGAACGCTATGTTGAAAACCTAAATCAAGGTGGACGATTCAAATTCATTGAACGTACCCAAAAAATTGAAGATTATCGTGGTATAGGTGTTGAGGATGGTTTGATTCAAATCACCTTTCAATACGAAGCTGATTTCTCACAATTACTTACTGAAGTAAGTGATAGATATCACAAGTCAACAAATGAGTGGCCAATTACATCACAACCACTTCGTGGCTTCCCCTTTACAACACAAGGTTCTGGTAAAGAATACTACGGAGCGATAGGTACTACATTTAATGCTGGTGCCGGCATTAATTCGCTATCACATGGTGGATGTGGATCAATTGAAAATATACAACTATGTAGTAGTGTTATTAATGATAATGGTATAACTGTACCAGGTTCAACATCTACACAACAATTTAAACTTACAAACACTTTTAATGTTGAATCAGAAATTCATACTATTGTTATGGTGTTAAAAGGTAGTGAAGGTAATAAGTTAGTAGAAAAAATCATAGATACAAAAACAAAACGTAAATGTGATACGTGTGGTAAAAGTAATAGGTATAATTCAAAATTCTGTCGTGAGTGTGGTACTTCACTACAAATATTTTAATTGCCCTAATATCTGCACGCATTTATAATTTGTGTAAGGAGAATCAAATGCGTGCAGATATGTTTAAAGTAATAGTCGAACGACCCCGTCATCAATATTCTGAAAAGCGTTTCTTTGATGTAAAGCGTGCAAAGAATTTTAAACTTGATGATGAAAATGATGTTTGTGATACGTACTCACTAAAAAAAGTAAGTATGAAAAGAGGTGGTACAAAGAGTTTGAATGAAAATCTCAGACCTCTCCTCCGATTCCTTAAATCAAAGATTGGTTACAGCTGGGATAGGGTATACTCAGAAATTTGTGAAAGACTGGATACTAATTCAACTGTAAAACAACATGTGCGTGATCATGTAAAAGATTTTGTTAGTTTGAATGTTGAGTTTGTTGACGGTATTCCTTATGAAAAGGGTCGCTGGGGGGTGTCTGAATACCCCGTTTATTACGGTTCCCTCTATGTTGATCATCGTGACGGTATTTTAAAGAAGTCCAACTTTAAACGAAAACGTGTTGCAAAACCTGTTGTTTATGAAGAGATATTTATCAATGAATATTTCAAATACAAACTCATTAATGAAAAATGGTATCGTGTGTTTTATCGCGACTATGATGAAAGTCGCGATACTTACCGTGCTTTTATGGAGGTTTATCGTCGTAATGATGTTTTCGGTCTACTAATTGAAAAAGGTGCGAAGTACGCCTATAAACTTGAATCTGTTTCAAAGAAAGACCTCAAAATAATTAAACAAAGGTTTGCCCTAATTAAATAGTTAACATATAATGTTTGTAGGGTAGTTAATTTTAATTAGGAGATGAAGATGACACAACACCTTGAAATCACCCCAGTTAAAACATACGCATCCGAAAAAACGCTCATAAGGCAGTTGATAAGCTTTTCGGAGCAGCGTTCAATTCTCTCCGCTACATCATTATGTCAACTAAAGATGGTCGTTTTTATCCTGTGTTTATAGGTGAATACGCAGTACAACAAGGTGTTCATTTTCATTTCAATGTGGTGATGTAATGGATCAACTCTCCACACTTCAAGATATTTATTCTGACATGTACAAAGATGTACATGGTGTACGTCCTCGTGGTGGTTCAGAGGAAGATTGGAATTCTATTGCATGGCTTTCTCAAGAATGTGATCAGCTTGAAATACTTATTAAAGCTCAACTCAATGAACAAAAGAATCGAGAAGCTGTTGCAATTGAAGAATTTGAAAAAACAGTTGCAAATTCAATTGAATTTGGTGCCCATAATCGAGAAACAGCAATTCGGTGGGTTGTAGATGCAGAGATTGGTTTTCTCGATTATGGGCACTACTGCTTTATTAAAGGTCTTCCTTTTGATTATTTGAATGGAGAATAAGATGTTAAATCAACTGCAAAAAGCAAATGATGCGGAAATGAAAAGGGCAGTAAGCGAAGCTGAAGAATTCATTAAACATAATGGCTTCTATGGATCGGCTCGCACTACCGCCATTCTTGCCGTTTCTGAATATATTCTCTTTAAACAAAATCTTTTTATTGAGCGTAAATGATGGATAGTGCAAAATACATTGTGGTTGATACAGGTTTAAATGAACTACCTATTATCTTTCCTAATTTTATTACCCATCTAGATATGGCTTCAAAATTCGGTGGTAAGTGGTTGGCGCTGGATTTTGCTACGTCAATAACGAAAATAAAGTAACAGCTTATGGTGAGAGTATATCTTTAAAGGTCAAATCACGCTCTGAAGATTCAACTCTTCTATCTAAATTAATGGGAGACTTCACATGATCGAAAGTGTTGAAGAAAGTTTTACTGAATTATATGATAATGAACCGTTTGCTGATGGTTATATCGAGGTAGAGCTTTTCCAGCTTTTGAAAAGATTATGCCCTAGCATTACATCAGGTATCGGTGGTGCAGCTCATGACATGGTAGTTATTAACTATAACGAAGAAGAATTTTTACAAAATGCCACCCCAGAAGACGTTCGTAAGCTAATCAGCTACGGTGTTTTTTGGTCTTCCGAATATGATTGTCTTGCGAAATTTGTATGAGAAACCTTGCCTCAATTAGAGTAATTAAAGACATTAAACCTATTACCGGTGCAGATGCTATTGAATGTGCACTAGTTGATGGGTGGAGTGTTGTTGTTAAAAAGAATGAGTTTGAAGTAGGTGACCAATGTATCTACATTGAAATTGATTCATGGGTACCTCATACACTTGCTCCCTTTCTTTCAAAAGGACAAGCACCTCGTGAATATGATGGTGTGAAAGGTGAGAGGCTTCGTACTGTGAAACTTCGAGGACAGGTTTCACAGGGGTTGGTTCTACCACTTAGTGTTATTAGTTTAGAAGAATATGAGAATGCGAAGGGTGATGTTAAAGATTTAACTGAATTACTCGGTATTAAGAAATATGGACCACCTATTCCTGCTGAGCTTGCAGGTCAAATGAAGGGTTACTTTCCTTCTTTTATCAGAAAAACTGATCAAGAACGCATACAGAATCTTACAGATAATATTGTTGGTTGGTCAAATGAAGAGCTTTTCTGGGAAGTTACAGAAAAACTTGAAGGTGCTTCCATGACTGTATACGTTAACGGTCTTGACAGTGGTGTGTGTTCACGAAATATCGATTTACTCGAATCAGAGACAAATACTTTTTGGAAGATGGAAAAGAAGTATAATATCATTAACTCAATTAAAAAGTGTGGTAGAAATCTTGCTATTCAAGGTGAACTTGTAGGCCCCAACATTGAAGGTAATATCTACAATCTAAAAGAGCATAGCTTTTTTGTATATGATATTTTTGATATTGATAAACAAGAATACCTTTTACATAAAGAGCGTGTTGAAGTGCTTGTATCTCACTTCAGTGATCTACCGATTATGCCACATGTGCCAGTAGTAGCATCTATTTACAAACTTAGTAAGGATGTTAATGAGCTACTTAACTTTGCAAACGGTGTCTCAAAACTTGCAAACACTGCACGGGAAGGTGTTGTATTCAAGTGTGTTTCAAAGAACATTTCTTTTAAAGTAATCTCAAACGAATATCTTGTCAAACAAAAATGAAATCAATTGAATTACTTCGCCGTGTAAATTCAGGAGATGAAACTGTACTCAAAGAGATTGAAGAATTTCTTAGACAGCATGATGAGCTTGAACAACGGCATAAAGATGCAATTCAAAAGAAAGTAATACGTATTCAAAAAGCGAAAACAACGGGTAGATTAAATTCCGGTGCTTTTGAAGTAGCTCACGCTGTTGAAGCTGGTGTTGACCATGGAGCAAAAGGGGTTGTACTTGCAAAGAATGATCAATATAGGCTTGTATGGAGAGGTGGTTCTGAGTATTGGAGTGGTATCGGGTCTTTTAGATATGCTCCAGCAGAGCTTGAAATATTACGTTACCCAGATAAAAACAACCATCTTCAAGAACGTACGCCAATTAAAATCACTGATAATTTTTTAAAATCAAAGCAAGAACGTGAAACAAGACTTTCGAAGAAATTAATTCTAAAATATAAACAACAAATCGATCAATATTTTGGTGAAGGTACGGCAGAGAAAGTTTCATCACTAAAGGCTACAGTATGTACAAACATCTAATTATACTCATGTGTATTGTTTTTATTCAAGGCTGTGAAGCACGTATTGTATACACACATGAGCAGTTTATACAGGCACGTGACTATTGTCTTTCACGTGACTTGGATTATATCACAACACACACTGCAAATAGACATATTATTGATGTAAAATGTGTTGATTCGAATGGTAGTAAATTTAAAGTAAACACATCTTTTAAATAACATCAGAATAATATATAATCTAACTGAGTGTGCGGAGATATAATATGACCATTTTAAATGATATGACACTGCGTGATTACTTTGCAGTACATGCACCAACACCGTCAAATGAAATGATTGAACAAGAAATGAGATGTGATCGTAACCGTAACCCACATAATGAAAGTCATAAACCACCGCTACGATCACGAACAGAAATTGAAGTGTGTTTGAAGTATGCGTATGCTGATACGATGATGAGAGTAAGAAATGCCGAAATTTAGAGTACTTATCAAACCATGGGGTGTTTATGTGAAGACAGATGAATTCTTCCGGTCACAAGAAGGTGATAAACAACCATGGGACGTGAATGGGTTAAAATGACAGCTGATAGTATTGAAGATGCACGTGCTAAGGGAGAAAGATCTCGAAGGCACCGTGATGAAAATCAACTTCGTGACGCATTTATGAGTCAGTAATGGACTATACCAATCTTTCAAAACAAGAGTTGTTAAATAGAATTAGGGAAATGCAGGTTGATGCGTGTACTTGTGGTGTACAACAACCTGTTTATGAGTTACATTCAAGAATTTGTAATTACCGTGTGTTATTAGATATACAGTGTAATCTGTTATGGGATCATAAGAAGATCATATCTGCAATAAAAACAGGTAACGGTTACCAGCTTCGTATGGTAACCAATGATGTAATAATTGGTGAAGTAGAATCGGGTGTGGATGGTTTTTATTATTTCTGGCCCATTAAAGATCGTGCAGGGTATTGGTCAGATTATGTATTAAGAGCCATAGCGGATACACTTGCTGAATTAAATCGCAAGTGGGAAGGTGATGTGCATAAAACACTCACCGAATTAGATACATCTCAAAATCTATTTGATTAAGTGAAGTACCTTATATTCAGTGTGTTATATAGTATTTTGATCTTTACTGATCAAATTATTCACCGGTGTAAGTATTACTACTTCAAGATCTTTAATATACAGTATGTAGAGATAAAAGGTAAGTATCATAGTCTCTACTTCAAACGATGGTGTATTAAGTTAGTTTATAAATATCATGTCAATAAATTAAGGTGTGATATGAAAACATATAAAGAAATAGTTGCTGAAGCTTTTTATCACAACAGTGTAGCGATGTTACCAGCTACACGTGTATTACATAATAAGAATAAGATACACTACTCTGAAATTGATAAAAGGCATGATCATACAGCAGTAGTAGCAACATTGCATGGAAATGACTCTTCAAAAGATAGACATGTATACATTAGCGGTTATGGTCATGATACACATTTCAAAGTAGGTGCAAAGCATAACTGGCATCACGATCAAATGACAGGCCAACGTGGTCACATGACTATTCGCAATGTTATTCATCTTGATAAAGATAACAATATTGTACATAAAGAGAATGAGTATGGTGTTGCACCTCACATTAAACTTCCACTATATGTTTTAAAATAATCTTTATTTTTATTTTTGTTATCTATATAATGGTTATATAAATAGTTTAAACGATCGCGGTAGAGATGTAGTGGCGCATATAAGCCTCATAAGCTTAGAGGGTGGTTCGATTCCAACGTCCGCAACCAGTAATTTAAAATAATTCTTTATTTTTAAAATTGAGTAACATATAATAATTGAAATAGTTAATTAAAGGTAATTAGATGCAAAAGAGTAAACAGACACAATTAGGATATCGCAGCTGGCTACAGCATAACGATACAATTGTGTTTACAGGCTCAAATGCAATTGAACCAAGTAATAGGCCTTTTGTTGAAGGATGGGATGATTAAGTAACATCTCAAGTCAAAACAAAAGGCCTCTAGAAACAGAGGCCTTTTTTATTGATTTAAGTGTGGAGCAACGCGAGCTCTTGAGGCACTTTAAACATCTCAGAATAGGCGGCGGCTAAGATGAAATCGATGGCCATTACTATCGAGAGTAAAATCAGTCAGAGTAGAGAATGTCTACTCCTTAATTGGATGTTTTTTCACCTGTGTTATCTTACACGCACATGTAGGTGTACAAACAGGTTCTTGTGCGAGAATAAGATATATCTTATATTAAAGAGATATGTCAAAGAGATGACATCCAATTAAGTATAGCTCGTTAATTCAACGATAGAATAGTCGACTGATAATCGACCTACAGAGGTTTAACTCCTCTACGAGCTACCAAAGATTATGCTTCCTTCGCTCCTGGGAGAGGACACAGTTTTCCAAACTGTAGGAGGTGGTTCGAATCCGCCAGGAAGCTCCAATACAATGCTCCGAAAACATTGCCGGTGATGCCCACCCTTGTAAAGTGGTTTAAGGCGGTTCGAATCCGCCTCGGAGCTCCAGATTAAGACATTAATTAATGTACTACAATACATTGGTTAGTGGTTAGTGGTTAGGTGGTGTATGGTGCACAGGGTCTGAAAACTTAACAGAAAGCTTGTAGGCAAGTATGTTGAGGTCTAAGACCCGTGAGATAGTTCAAATCTATCACTATTTACTTATACATTTTATGGTTTACTAGTCTGTTAAGGAGACAGAGCTGTCTGTAAAACAGTTGTTCAGAAATGGGCCCTCAAGGATCGTTACCTTGGTAAACCACCATATATGCCGCTAAAGTGTTAATGGATGCACGCGACACTGTCAATGTCGAAGAGTGGGGATCGTTACCCCCTAGTGGCGCCAATACATGGAATAGGTTCAGCAAATTAAAAGACTAATCAAATGTTAATTGTCTTAGTCGACAAAACTATTCCGATATACAATGTCTCGCACGCATAAGAGGTGGTGCACTGGTCTCCAAAACCAGACAAGACGCGGTTCGATTCCGTGGCGGGACGCCAAACAATGGGTCGGTAGCATAATTGGGAATGCCCCTCTCTTGCAAAGAGGTATATGGAGTTCGAATCTCCCGTATCCACCAAGAAAATAGAATAGGTTCAGCAAATTAAAAGACTACCAATCTTCCAAATTGTCTTAGTCGACAAAAACTATTCTGAAAATTTTAGGATCAGTTCAGCAAATAACTCCCTTTTAATGGAAAAAGTGATCCTGTTGATTTGGGTTATAAACTTAAGTGGTGAAGTAATCGGCTCTTAACCGATAGAAGAAGGTTCGATTCCTTCATAACCCACCAAATATAGCTAGACGGTTTGATTGAGTATGAGTATCACGTCCGTAGTAAAGGTTCATGGGTTGCGTGATTATGGAACTCTCAAATTCGAGACAATCTACACGAGTCCACAGATAGGATAGGTAGGCGCTAAATAACATGGGCCCGACGTACATCGGGTGAGTGTACGCTCCTAACACCATTTTAATGGTGTAGCCATTTCTAATTTGTTTCCATCGTCTAACAGGCTTAGGACGCTAGACTTTCAATCTGGTAATGGGGGTTCGAGTCCCCTTGGGAACACCAAAATTCGCAAGCATAAAAGTTATTGACCGCTTAGAGATAGTGCACTACTAATAAGTGAAAAATGATGGACTTAGGAGGTCCTCGTGTTGATTACAAGTAATGGAGACTAATTATCTTCTAGATTATTCTAGCAAGCGAACAAATTTGTAGTTAAACGTTGATAGAAAGGAGTTCGATTTATGAAACGAAAATCGAAAGATGGTAAACGAAGTAAATTAATGGGTCGTAAGCTTTTATGGTGAAGCACTAGGCTTTTAACCTTGTGAACGCGGGTTCAAGTCCCCGACGACCTACCATCATCTTAAAGTGTATTTTAATGAGTGTACTTTAAGATGATGAAATTTTCGCTATAGCGTGTAGATATACGTATCGAAGCTTCTTCTGGTGTGGCGACAGAACATCATCTATTCCGCGGTACTCTAATTGGTAAGAGACCTCACTGTTAATGAGACGTAACCCGCCTTCGAGCGGTATGGGGGTTCGAAGCCCTCCCACGGAGCCATTCGATAAGAGTACTTTATATTCCGCCTTAGCACAGTTGGTAGTTGCAGAGAGCTGTTAACTCTCAGGTCCTTGGTTCGAGCCCAAGAGGTGGAGCAGAAAGTATTCAAATTTATAAATATGATATCATAAAGGATGTCGTATGAAAACATATAAGCAACTAAAAGAAGCAATATCAAAAGAAACATCAGATTTACATCGCTACTTAGGTGTAAAGCCAGGTTCAATTGATAAAGATCAAGCAGATAAGATGCTTGGCATACATAAGAAAAATAAAGAAATATTTCGCAACAATCTTGCACATGTTGATAAGATTGCAGCAGAGCTTAGAAAGAAGAAAGAAGCTCAAGATTCAATGTGAGGGTAGCTCATCGTAGAGCGCTGTCCACTTGTGGGACAGAGGTAGATGGTTCAACTCCATCCCCACACACCATCTCTTGTTCGGTTAGCGGCCATACCACTCCGTTTGGGGCGGAGAATTGATCGGGGGTTCGAGTCCCTCACAAGAGACCAGTATTAGAAGATAGAACCCATGGTGGGTAAGAAGCCTTGAAAACTTTTCCGGCACCTAAGTAGGGCCGATGGTTCGATTCCATTATCTTCTGCCCTTCGAGTATTGAATGTTCAATACTCATAGATACATATGAGAATAACTAATGAAGGTACTCGTATGTAATTAGTAAAAATGATTTAATACCAGTAGGTTGGTATAAAGGTAGAATTAAACGCTTGGTTGGTGTGAGAGGTAAGCCAACGTCTTTACACGGCGTATTATGAAGGTTCGAGTCCTTCACCAAGCACCAAATATGGGGGCAGCAGTGGGCTGCGGGAAACACTTGCAATGTTTCTGTCTAGAAGAGTTCGATTCTCTCGGTCTCCACCATTAATATATGTCCTCGTAACTCAGTGGAATAGAGTACAACGCTACGAACGTTGGAGCCGGGAGTTCGAATCTCTCCGAGGATGCCAGTTTTGGAAGATTGCCAGAGTGGTCTATCGGCACTGTTTGCTAAACAGAGGGTCCAGAAATGGGCACAGGGGTTCGAATCCTTCCGGAACTACCAAATCAGTTGCCCTGAGGCTCGATAGCTGCGAGTGGCTTTGAACCACTTCGAAGTAGGTTTGACTCCTACCAGGGCTGCCAAATTAACGTGTGAGGTATATAATGAAAAGAGTACCAGTATTTAGTTATTGGGAGTATTGTAAGATGTATCCCTTTCGCGACTCAACAATAAAGGTTAGAAACTGGTGGTTTTATTATCACACAGACATATCAAGATTGATTATAAGAGTATTAGGTATAACTATTTATTTTGATCTAATTCATAAATAATACATTAAAGAGTAGATATAGCAACATAAAAAACCTCTCCATAGATGTATCGAGGGCTAGTCAGCGGTGACAATCCAATGGGTTCGACTCCCAGGCTTAGGTAAACTACTCTGATTTATAATTGCCTCAAGGCTTGGAGCTACACATCGCTCTGAACGATGTTGGACTAGGTTCGATTCCTAGTGGGGCCGCCATTATCACCCTGAACTGAATGGAAAAGAACCACGCTTCGAACGTGGCGCTGCTTTATGCAGTTGGAGGTTCGAGTCCTCTCAGGGTGGCCATAATTTACTGGAGCTAAAACGTTGAAAAGCTAATGATAGGCGTGCTTAGTAAACTACCTAGCTGTCGGGTCTATCGCTGCCATATCCATCTATCATGGAATGAGTAACGGACAGTCAGTAAATAAGGTTTGCCCTAATTAAGTCAATAACATATAATGTATGTAAGATATTTAATTAGAGGTTGAGATGGAATACAATACTTCTACTACTTTATCACAGTCAGAGAGTAAAGATTGTGCGGTTCGTGCAATCGCAACCGCACTTGATATTTCTTATGAAGAAGCACATGAAGCTTGTAAACAAAGTGGTCGGAAAGATAATAAAGGTACAAGTGTAACTATTATTCATCGAACACTTTCTTTATTTAAGAGTAAATTTCAAGTCTCTGATATTTTATATACGGAGAGAAAGCCAAGAATATTTACTCGTGTGAGAGATTATGGTTATGGTGAAGTAGAAACTCAAGTCTACAGAACTTTTAGACCTACTCAAAATCAATTTATCGCTGAAAATAAAGTAGGGATATTTGTTGTATGGACAGATAATCACTGCTATACAATTATTGATGGTGTTGTACATGATTGGCATATTTTAAAAAATAAAAAGCGTCGTAATATACAAGGATATATTAAAGTAGAAAAACTATAAATATTACACAATAACAATGCCCTGGTGACGGAATTGGTATACGTATCATTTTGAGAGAGTGAGTTTTGTGGGTTCGAGTCCCACTCAGGGTACCAATAAGGATAGTACGATGACAGAAGATCGCCTATATGGTTTATTAGTGGCGGGTGGATTTGCTATTATCGGGTGGTTTATTTCAAGAATATTCACCGAGATTGAACGTAGTAGACAGAATGAACGTGTATTATTTGAAAAGGTAAATGAAGTTGAAAAGAATCAACTTAAACAGCATATTACAATTTTAAATGATACATTAAATCAAGCACGAAAGAATTAATGTTCTGTTGGTCTAGAGATTGGGCCTCGGATTGCAAACCCGAAGAGGTAGGTTTGAGTCCTGCACAGAACTCCAAAATTGTACTTTATTAAATAAGTTAGTTAACATATAATGTATGTGTAGTAGGGATAATGTTATAGATAATGAAAGTCAAAAGTATCACTGGACGTAGACCAGTATACATTATCTTACAAGGCTACTTCCTGATGAGACCTCGCCTTGTGTTATACAAAGAGGTCGAAACGATGGGTCGCGATACTGGTCATGACAGTTCCCCCATCGTAGAAGCGTTGCCCGTGTGACGGAATTGGTATACGTATCGGACTTAAAATCCGAGTTCTGTGGGTTCGAGTCCCACCTAGGGCACCAAAAATTATGAAATATAAAAATTTAGAATTAAAACGCGGTACCAAACTTTATGATCTTTTTCAAAAGAAAGATATGAAGTTATTAGATGCTGCGATTAAAGAGATGGATGAACGTCAGAAGCAACATCTCAGTAGATATTATAAATTACCTGAAGAACGAGATTTGTATCAAAAAGCTCTTCAGTGTTATGGTTTAGATTAATGCCTATGTGGTGGAATTGGTATACACGCTAGTCTTAGGAACTAGTGCCCGAAAGGGCTTGTGGGTTCGAGTCCCACCTTAGGCACCAGAATTGGTTGCAGCATGAGCGTTGATGCGATCTAGCTAGTAAGTGTCCGGACATGCGTACTCTCGAGATTAAATTTAATGGCCAATTTGATTATATTAAGAGGGTGAGATATAGGTTCGACTCCTATCAACCATAAATTAAACGGCGTGTAAGTCAGTCTGGTAGACGGTCTGCTTTGGGAGCAGAAGGCCGGGGGTTCAAATCCCTCTACGCCGACCAGTTTTAGAATCAGTTCAGCAATATTATGCAACCAGGAGAAGTAGAGTTCGAATCTCTACACGAAGTAGAAATACTTTGTTAGTGTATAGGTAGCACACTTGGCCTAAAAAGTTGATTCTGTTAGCTGTATCATTTGATATAGAGATAGTAGTTAGGATGCGTAAGCAACTTAACGTGACTGTCACAACCCTCGAGAAATCGAGATGTGCCGCTTTAAGCTAATGGTAAACTACATCTTTGGTAAAGATGATTCGATGGCTCGGAACCATCAAGCGGCTCCAAGATTTATGGACAGTGAACTAGTGTGGTCATAGTGCTAGTCTGAAGAACTAGAGAACTCGGTTCGATTCCGGGACTGTCTACCAATTTTGTTGATGTAGCGAGAAGATCGGTGGCCTGGGAATTCGGCGGAAAACTCAACATAGTGATCTCGGTAGCTAGTGCACGGCATCAACAATTTATTCGCTGTACAAGCATAAAAGGTGATGTACTCGTTTCGTAAGCGAGAAAAGAGAGTTCGATTCTCTCGTACAGCTCCAATATAATGCTCCGGAAGACAGATGGATCGGTCACTTGCCCTTCAAGCAAGCTTTTGTGGGTTCGAGTCCCATTCGGAGTACCAGTTAGGATTATATGAAAGAACTTCTCTTTAGTGTAACTGCTAGTGATTGTGAATGGTCATATACAAGAGGTACCGGCGCCGGTGGGCAGAAGAAAAACAAAACATCATCAGCTGTACATTGTAAGCATCCTGAATCAAAGGCGCACGGTTATGCAGAAGATAGTAGAAGTCAACTCGATAATAGAAAACTAGCTTTTGAAAGAATGTGTAATACAAAAGAATTTAAAACCTGGCACCGAATTGAAGTAATGAAAAGATCGGGTCAAATGGCAATTATCGATGCTAATGTAGAACGTGAATTAAAGCGTGTCAAGATTGAAAAACGTGAAGATGATAAATGGGTACCATATGAAAGTGAAAATTGAATCAAGTTATGATGGTTTTACAATCTTACTCATTGATGAAATAAATAATACATCAACACGTTACTATTTTAATCAAGAAGATGGTGTTGAAAGATTAGTTGAAGTGTTCGAGCAACTAGGTTATAAAGCCGAACATGAAGATGTGTATTAGAACAATGGTGGTGCTAGTGTAGTGGTCTGCATATTGCGCTGTGAACGCGATGGTACGGGATCGTTCCCCGTGCATCACCCCAAGAACAATGGGAAATTCCAATAGAACTCACTTGAAAACTGAGAAACTAGGGACAGGCTTTCAATAAAACGGAAGCTATATTCTGTACAGAATGTATTCAGCAGACGTGAAAACGTCAACATACAATTTCCCGCCATATTAAGAGTATTTACAGCAATAATTATTAATTGGTTCGAATCCAATCAGCGTCTCTTCAATGGCGCTGATTTATCGCATGGAAGCGATAAATACTCTGTTTTACAATGGTGATCGGTCTGGGACCAGGAAGCTCTCATAAGGCATCTGAGTCGAGTTCGATTCTCGAGGTCACTACCGCAAAGTAGAATTATTATAAATACAAGTAGGAGGTGCTTATGCACTATTACTTGTATCAAATCACGAACCTCGTGAATAATAAAATCTACGTTGGTGTTCATAAAACCAAAGATATAAACGATGGTTATATGGGATCCGGAAAAGTTATACTTCATGCAATCGAAAAGCATGGAATAAATAACTTCAGAAAAGACATACTTGAGACTTTCGAGAATACGGAAGCTATGTATGCACGTGAAAAAGAAATTATTACTGATAATTTCATTGCACGTGAAGATGTTTATAATCTTCGTAGAGGTGGGCATGGTGGTTTTGATTGGATTAATAAGAATATTACACCAGAGCAAAAGAAGTATAGAAATGATAGAGCTGTTGAAGGACAAAGAGCATCAAGAAATAGTCAATCAGTTAACTGGTTTGAAGGATATCGAAAAAGAGCAGAATCCAATTCAAAGAATGCAAATAGTGGATTGTACATAGGCAACTCTAAAAATTTTAAGAGTGGTGATCCTCATAGTGAGGTAGCATCTCTCAAACGAAAACAAACATATAATAGGATAGAATATCAACAAGGTAAAAATAATTCACAATTTGGAACAATGTGGATTACAGATGGTATTATATCTCGAAAAATTAAGAAATATGATTCAATACCTGAGGGATGGAGAAAAGGTAGAATCATCAATTCAATGCCCGTGTGACGGAATTGGCATACGTACTGCACTCAAAACGCAGGTTTTGTGGGTTCGAGTCCCACCTAGGGCACCATTATGAGGCTATATGATACATAACTTTAAAATTATCTGGTAGAGAGGTAGTAATGCAGGGTCAATCAGGTAAATGCCCAGGCGTGCGTAGTAATGAACAATGACAAGTTTTGGTAACTGACGGTTACCAGCAAGCGGCAATTTACCTTCACAGAATTGAAGCAGCCGCGAGTTACCGATGGGTGAATCGCGGCTTTTTTCTTCTTCTCTACTTAGAAGAAGCTTGAGAAAAAAGAGAGATAGATGATCCACGTCGTAAAGAGAAACGGTAAAAAAGAACCCCTAGATGTAGAAAAGATGCACCGCGTTTTAGAATGGGCTTGTGAAGATCTGGCAGGAGTTTCAGTAAGCGACATCGAGATGAAGTCGCACATTCAGTTCTTCGACGGCATCTCCACCGGAAAGATTCACGACATCACTACTTCTGCAGCAGAAGATCTGATCTCTGAAGACACCCCCAACTATCAGTACGTAGCAGCTAGATTGATGATCTTTGACCTTCGAAAGAAGGTGTTCGGAAGCTTTGAACCGATGCGGTTGATCGACATCGTCAAGGAAAACGTCTCCAAGAACGTCTACGACCCTGATCTGATGAGCTGGTACTCTGAAGACGAGTGGATCAAGATGGGATCCTACTTGAAGCATGATCGAGACTTTCGATTTACGGCAGCCGGGGTGAAGCAGATCAAGGACAAGTATCTCATTCAAGACCGTTCTACCAAGACGTATTTTGAGACACCTCAGATCGCTTTCATGTTGATCGCAGCTACAGCGTTTCACAAGTACCCGAAGGAAAAGCGCTTACAGTACGTTCGAAGCATGTATGACGCGATCTCGAAGTTTCAAGTTTCTCTACCTACTCCCATCATCGCCGGCCTCAGATCTTCAACGAAGCAGTTTTCTTCATGCGTTCTGATCGACGTAGGTGACAGCTTAGAGTCACTTACTGACGCCGCCAAGGCGATGACCAAGTATGCATCGAAGCGCGCCGGACTAGGAATCAACGGCGGGCGAATTCGTCCGTTGGGGTCAAAGGTCGGTAAGGGTGAGGTTGTTCACACAGGGGTCATTCCGTACTACCGCATGTTTGAGAGCGCGATTAAGTCGTGCTCACAAGGTGGAATTCGTGACGCTTCAGCTACTCTCTACGCACCGATCTGGCACTTTGAGATCGAGGACATCATGGTGCTCAAGAACAACAAGGGTACTCACGAAACTCGCGTACGCAGACTTGACTACGGGATTCAATGGGACACGTATCTTCTGAGAAGAGCAGCTAAGAAACAACCGATCACGCTGTTTTCTCCGGCAGAAGTGCCTGACCTGTATGAGGCGTTCTTCTCGAAGGATCGTGCTCACTTTGAAGCTCTCTATGAAAAGTATGAGAATGACCCGAAGATCAAGTTTAAAAAGAAGGTCAACGGAAGAGAGCTGCTGACGACGTTCCTCAAGGAGTCACAAGAGACAGGTAGACTGTATTCATTCTTGGCAGACAACGTCAATCTTCATACTCCGTTCAAGAAGCCGATCTACATGTCAAATCTCTGTGCTGAGATCTGTTTGCCCACCGCGCCGGTCTTCAACCGTGTAGAACAGCTGACTGAAGATGAAGGCAGAGTTTCTTTTGAGGGGCTGATTCAACTGTGTACGTTGGCTGCCGTCAACCTCGGCAACCTCGACCTTGATGACGGTACTGACATGGAACGCCGGATGGACCTCTTGGTGCGATTCTTGAACGAGGTCATCGACTATCAAGACTATCAAGCCCCTCAAGCTAAGAAGGCGACGATGACGTACCGCCCGCTAGGTATCGGAGTCATCAACTACGCTTACTTCTTGGCGAAGAACGGAGTAAAGTATCACGATCCTGAGAGCTTTAAGCTTACACACCGAGCGGCCGAGCAGATGTACTACTATGCTTTGAAGGCTTCGGTTCAGCTGGCTGAAGAGAGAGGAAAGCTGCCTGGGTTTGAAGAGACGATCTACGCTGACGGAAAACTGCTGATCGACACCTACAATCGTGAGGTTGACAAGTTCAGCGGAGATCAGTTAGCATGTGACTGGGAATCACTTCGTGATCGGGTCAAGCAGTTCGGAGTCTACAACTCTACTCTGTTGGCACTGATGCCTGCTGAGAGCTCTAGCTTCGTTTCCAACTCTACCAACGGAATCGAGCCGATCAGGTCATTAGTCGTCAAGAAAGCCAACAAGAAGGTATCCTTCGTGCAGGTCGTTCCTGAATCTGCAAAGCTGAAGAACATGTACACTTATCTCTGGGACATGAACGCTGAACAGTATCAAGGCTACATCATCAACGCCGCGGTGTTTCAGAAGTTCGTCTGCCAGTCGATCTCTACCAACATCTCTTACAATCCAGATCACTACATCCGAACCAACGAGAAGGGTGAGACAGAGAGAAAGATTCCGTTGGAGGTGCTGATCAATCACTTCTTGCTCTGCACGAAGTTAGGCATCAAGACCAGATACTACGTCAACACCAAGGGCGAAGAAGATCATACAGAGCAGCATTCTGAACTCCCTGAAGGAGAGGATGCCGGCAGTGATGACGGTTGTGCAGGTGGCGCATGCAAGATCTAAATCAAGAGAGAGGGTGGTTGATCGAGACCCAAGCTAACATGTACTGGGACGGTTGTAAGTTTGTCCCTGACCACCTCTCAGCGATCAGATTTTGCAGGAAGATCGATGCTGACACGGTGATCATGTATCTAGGGCTCTCAGGAGCATTTGCAGCAGAACACATCTGGTATTCGTAAACATGACAAAAACTACAGTATTCAACACTAAAAAGACTGACCTCTCTGCACAGCCGATGTTCTTCGGTGATCAGCAGAACATCGCTCGATATGACATTCAGAAGTACTCGATCTTCAGTAAGCTGACGAAGCAGCAGAAGAGCTTCTTCTGGAACCCTGAAGAGATCAATCTACAGAAGGATGCTTCTGACTTTAAAGAGCTCAGCGCGCATGAAAAACACATCTTCACCAAGAACATCGCTTATCAGGTTTTGTTAGATTCAGTTCAAGAACGTGCTCCTCTACATGCCTTCTTGCCTTGGGTAAGCCTGCCTGAGTTAGAAGCCTGCATCATCTGGTGGTCAGCGTTCGAGCAGATTCACTCTCAATCGTATCAGTGGATTCTACAGAACATCTTCCCGGATCCTGCTACCGTCTTCGAGACGATCATCGACGATCAGAACATCATGAACCGCGCTGAAGCGATCATCGGTTACTATGATGACTTCATCAAGTATTCTGAACAGTACCGAGTGTTAGGTCCGGGACGCCACGAGATCCTCAGTGATGACATGTCTGGAGGTAACTCTCCCTGGGAAACAGAGATCACTCTGTCAAAGTATGAGCTGAAGAAGAAGCTTTATCTCGCTTTGATCTCAGTATACGCTCTCGAGTCGATCAGGTTCTACGTCTCGTTCGCTTGTAGCTTCGCGTTCGGACAACAGGGAAAGATGAAGGGTAATGCTGACATCATCAGGCTGATCGCGAAGGATGAGTCACAGCACGTAGGCATCACTCTAAACATCATCAGAAACCTGATCAGAAAGGAAGCTGATCCTGACTTCATCAAGATCGCCGTTGAGCAAGAGACCAAGGTCTATGAGATCTTTGACGAGGTAGTAAGTCAAGAAAAGGAGTGGTCAAAGTATCTGTTCAAGGACGGTTCGATCGTCGGGTTGAACGAGCAGCTCCTCTGCAAGTTCTTAGAGTTTACTGCTAACAAGCGCCTGAGAGCTCTCGGACTGAAACCGAGATACGAGAACAACACTGATCCGTTCGGGTGGATGAGCTCTTGGCTTAGCTCTGAAGATCAACAAGTTGCTCCGCAAGAGAAAGAAGTTGTGGACTACCTAATAAATGTTCTTGATACCAACGTAAATGAAGACAAGCTCATCGAGATATGAAGTCGGTAGTAAAGATCAACGGTTCACAGCTTACCTTTTACTGTCCGGGGTGTAAGGACCTACACTCGATCCCGGTAAGCGTCAACGGAACTAGCGGATGGGGTTGGAACGGTAACATCGTTCGGCCGACGATCACTCCCTCGATCTTAGTTCGCGGTGGGCACTACACTGATCGACACCAACCTGGAGACCCCTGCTGGTGTACGTACAATCAAGAGCATCCGGATGACCCTGTAAAGTTTGCCTGCGCGCGCTGTCACTCCTTCATCACTGACGGTCAGATCAAGTTCTTAGATGACTGTTCACATGAACTTAGAGGGCAAACGGTTGACCTCTTACCGAAGGAGATGGAAGTATCATGAAGATCCAACAACTGCAAGAAGATAAAGCTGACGCCATCAAGATGGACGTACCTCTGTTCATCAGGATGCTGGAGTATGCTCGCGAAGACGCGAAGACAGATCGTGACCTTCACGATCTAGCTGCCCTGGTTAGACTTGTATTATTTCTTGCTATTTGGATTGTATGCCTATCAGTAATAATATATAATGATCTTCAACACATGAAAAATTACCCATCATTGAAAATATCTTATGAGATAGTATGGAACTCGAAGAAATAATTAGAAGCGTAATTGAAGACAATGCAAAGATTGTTGATCAGATTAAAGCTGGTAAAGAGAAAGCGATTAACCAACTAGTTGGCTCTGTTCTTAAACAAGATAAGACACAAGATCCAAAAGATGTAATGTCTGAGTTACGTCTTCAATTAGGTTTAAAAGAATTAGTTAAGAAAGAAAAGGTAATAAGAGTTTGTAGTTGTAAATTTGTTGCTCCTGGTTCTACATTTACATGTAAGAAATGCGGTGGTGATGTACCACTGGTACAGACTAATCTAGGTGTACTTGAAACTGAGCATGAAGGTGGTACACTATATCAACTTACTACACACTCAACAAATACTACAATTAAATTTACACTTACAGATGTAATGAATGATGTACAATCAATACCTGAAAATATTCGTAGATATATTAAATCTTGTCTAATTAATTCATAGGAAAATTGCCTGAGAGGCTTAAGGGCGCACCCTGGAAAGGTGATGGACCAGAAATGGTCACGTGAGTTCGAATCTCACATTTTCCGCCAATTAAGGAGTAGATAATGAAAATTGAACTACACCCTCTTATTGTTATGTCTTTTGCTAAAGCATGCATTTATAGATTTGCGTGCTATGAAGCACATGCAATCAATGAACTTATTAATGAACACAGATATAAAAAGAGTTTTTGGACTCGAAAGCCGTTGTATAATAGTTATACTGAGACACTTGAAGCTGTAAAGGAGCTTGAAGAGTATCACTACAGACAATGGTACAATTACAAACAAAAAACTTTATATGCTCACGCCAAAGCGGCAGCTGAAAATGGTGTTAAATCAATTCAGTTAGATGAATCTGAGTGCTATGCAATTAGTTTTTTTGTTGTTAAAGATGAAAGAGATATATTTGCCTCTGCCGATGGACGGTAATGAGTTTCCTAAACTTATCATCGAGGGTTCGACTCCCTTCGGGGGCTCCAAATGATACTTGAGTTGTTTACAGGTCTGATTGCAAAACACTTCATTTGTGATTTTTTATTGCAGACGAAGTACCAGTATTCAAACAAAGGTACATACGGTCATCCAGGTGGACTACTTCATGTGATTATTTGTATGTTTGGAACATGGGTTGTTCTCTACTATGTTTTAGGTATGTTTTTACTTGCATTACCAATTATTGCATTAGAAGGTATTATTCACTATCATATTGATTGGGCTAAAATGAATTTAAATACCTACTTGAAATTAAGCCCTACAAATAGTGAGCAATTTTGGTGGCTACTTGGATTTGATCAATTCTTACACTATATGACATATGTTGCTATTGTCTGGGTTTGCCTTCAAATATAAATAACATATAATGATTGTATGATGTTATATATTGGTCCCTAGCACTGGCGTGCGGCGAACCCTTTATTATAAATATAGTAAAGGAGAGCTAAATGCATGAGTGTAAATTTTGTGGTAAAGAGTTTGGTACAGCTGGTGCACGCGCGGGTCACGAGGGTAGAAGTCACATAAGGCGTACACAGCAGAAGGTAAATGGTGCTAAAGGTCACCAAACACAAGTAGAACGAAATCTACTTCGCAAAGTTGGTGAGTTCAAACATAAAGAAGAGACACGTGATAAATTATCGTTAATAGCATGCGAAAGAATTGCAAAACATTCAAAGTACACTAAAAACGTAGAATATGCACCTGGTGTGATTTTAGAATCTAGCTATGAAGTTAGGCTTGCAAAAATACTTGATGAATTGAATATTGAATGGGTAAGAGTAAGAAGGGGGTATGAGTGGAATGATAATGGTAGAAAAAGACGTTATATTCCTGATTTTTATTTACCCAGACAAGATATTTTTCTTGATCCAAAGAATGATTATTTGATAAAGAGAGATAAGAGAAAAATTGATTCTGCAATGCAGATTAATAATATCAATGTTTTAGTTCTCTCTGACAAACAAATAAATACGGACTATATAAAGAATACACTCCTGTAGTTTAAAGAAAACAAGCCGCCTTATAAGCGGCCAAGGTCCTAGATTGGGGCAAGTAGTGGGAGCGTTACCCACCAGGAGTACCAAATATTATGGTGAATCATGTGGATTGAAAATGTTGCAGCTGTAGATGTTGCAAAAGGTAATCATAAAAGTCCGATAACTGTGTCTTGATTCAAATTTCGAGTCGTGGTTCTCAGAGATGGTTTCCTGAACCCATCCATAAATTTACTGAAGTTCGCAGATTTCTTTTTGATGATATTGATCATGAAGCATCGAATGCTATTAATGAATATCAAGCTGAAGAACTTGTTAGTGTACTTCAAAAAGCTCTAGCAGCTGGTCAAGATGTGGTAGTGCATTGTACTGCTGGTATCTGTAGGTCTGGCGCTGTTGTAGAAGTTGGTACAATGATGGGGCTTGAGGATCCTGGTAAATATCGACAGCCGAATGTTAGAGTTAAAACAATGATGATGAGAGTTCTTGGTCTCACATATGATTAACGCGGGAATAGCTCAGTTGGTAGAGCGAGTGCTTGCCAAGCACTAGGTCGGGAGTTCGAACCTCCTTTCCCGCTCCATTACTATGAATTATATTAAACCATCTTGGTGTAAAATGTATCTCTGGAATAATAACAAGAGATACACAAATCGTATTAATCAATACAAATCATGGGCTGATAGACTGAGAAATATTTTGATTAGGAAATGATAATGAATAATAGAATGCATAACGCGCACAATCAAGCACAAGGTAGTCGTACTAAAGCTCTTTGTGTATGCTCAGCTGGTTTGCTAAGGTCCCCTACTCTTGCGTGGGTACTTTCAAATGAACCTTTTAACTTTAACACTCGAGCAGCTGGGTCATCGAATTCATTTGCACTAATTCAAGTTGATGAGGTTCTAGTACACTGGGCTGATATTATCTTCTTCGTCAATAAAGAAAATGAAGAAGAAGTTGAATTCAATTTCACTAGAGGTAAAAATCAACCTAATTGGGCAGATGGTAAACATATCATCACATTAAACATTCCAGATAATTTTGAATTTAGAGACCCTGTTCTTGTTGAAATTATCAAGAAACAACTTGTAGATGCATCCGTAAAATTTAAAGAACAGACTGGTATAGCATTATTTTAATCTTTGTTTTATTGAGTCATTAACATATAATAATTGTATGAAAGCCACAATTTATAATACGATGCTAACGCAAGCTCATATGTTTGCGTTTTCTGCTCATGCCGCTGTTGGCCAGTTGCGTAAGCATACATTGATGCCGTATATTGTGCACCCTGAAGAAGTTGTGCAAATTCTTATATTGCATAATATTACAGATCCTTATATCCTGTCTGCAGCTTATATGCACGATGTGATAGAAGATACAAAGGTTACTGAAGCTGATCTTCGAAGGTTTTTCCCGACAAAAGTAGTGGATCTTGTACTTGAAGTAACTGATGTAAGTAAGCCTGAAGATGGTAATCGTGAAAAACGAAAAGCTATTGATCGTGCACATATTGCAGAAATTAGTGATAATGGTAAGTTAATCAAGTGCGCTGATCTTATCAGTAATACTCGTGATATCATTGCACATGATCAAAACTTTGCAAAAATTTATTTGAAAGAAAAGAAACTTGTGCTCGATGTAATGAAAGATGCAATTGGTAATACTTCTATCTTTGCTGAAGCATCGATTTATGTGGAGAGGTAATGCCATACATTGATCATGAACTAAGAGTTAAAGCACAGAATACACTTGAACAAGTCAGAAAACAATTTGAGAAATCAGTAACACCTGGTGAATTAAATTTTTTGATAACATCGATTGCTAATGAGTATATTGAACGTAAAGGTGTAAATTATACTCATTACAATGATGTAGTAGGTGTCCTTGAATGTGTTAAACAAGAATTTTATAGACGAGCTGTAACACCTTATGAAGAAACAAAGATCCGAGAAAACGGTGATATCAGAGGTTACTCTTCATAAAGATGGTAATGGATATCGTGTGTATGTGAGAGAGAAAGATCTCACGAAGCCTGATGTAGAGTTAAGAGGTTGTGAGTATATTTTTAATTCTAAGATTGTTTCAACACATGTATTTAGAGATGTAGATAGTTTAATTGAGAAATTGCAGTGACTTTGGATGGTTTCAGCAATCACTTTAATACTGGCGCCATGGTAACATGGCAGGTATTCTACACCTAAAGTAGAATAGGGTATGACCGACAATCATACTAGAATCACTATCGAATTTTGTGATAGTGTGTCGACGTAATGGACACACGATAAATACAAAACATGGTCGCCCATCCAGTATGAAGTATTTTGTAGATAAAGCAGGACATCTTGTATGTGTTCCTTATTCAATAGAGAATTTACATAAGATGGCAAAAGATTTAGGTATACATAAATGTCATTATCATAATACAAAGAAGCCTCATTATGATATGCCGAAGCGTATGCTTGCAAAAATAGATGAAATTGATGATGTTGAAGTTGTTTCTTCTAAAATGATTGTAGATATTATTAAACAATCGATGTAAGGTTTATTCAACCAATTTGTATCAAAATGATACATGAACCTGAGGAGTAGTAAAGTGAATACATTCGTAAACGCTGTTGTAAATCAAGAAGCTCGTACCACCAACGGTATGAAGGCTCGTAAATCCACTGCTAATGCATGTGTAGATTTTTTCTACAATGCCGGTGCATCCCGTGGTAAAGATATTATCCCAAGTTTTGTTGCTGCCTATGTTGAAAATCGTGAACTAGCACTACGAATTGCGCAGTGGCTACGTGACGTTCGAGGTGGAGCTGGTGAACGTAAACTCTATCGAGATATTCTCATGTATCTTGAAAAATTCAATGCAGAAGATGCAGCTATACTCGCTAACAAGACGGTACTTATTGGACGCTGGGATGATTTGCTAACCTTCACTGGTGACTGCCGTCAAATTGCATTTGGAATGATCAAAGCAGCTCTGCAAAACGGTGATGGACTATGTGCAAAGTGGATGCCTCGTAAGGGTAAGGATGCAGTTGAACTTCGTAACTTCCTTGGACTTACGCCAAAAGCATATCGTAAGACTCTTGTAGGTCTCACGAAGGTTGTAGAAACACAGATGTGTGCTAAAGAGTGGGACAAGATTAATTTTGAGCATGTTCCTTCTCTTGCTGCTGCTCGATACCAGAAGGCTTTCGGTCGAAACGCAGGTGTTTACTACGAATCTTACAAGAATGCACTTGTAAAAGGTGAAGCAAAGATTAACGCATCTGCTGTGTACCCTTATGATATTATGAAGTCTATTCATACCGGTGATACTACAGTTGCAGCTGCACAGTGGGATGCGCTTCCTAACTATGTTGGTGATGCATCTATTCTTCCACTTGTAGATGTAAGCGGGTCAATGACTACATCAATTGGTGGTAATGTTGGTGTATCATGTCTCGATGTCGCTGTGTCTCTTGGTTTGTATCTAGCTGATAAGAATAAGGGTGCATTTAAAGATACCTTCCTTACTTTCTCTGGTAGTCCTGAGCTTTTGCATCTAAAAGGTAACATTGTTCAGAAGTATCAGCAGATGATTCGTTCACACTGGGCTATGAATACTAACTTACATGCTGCATTTGATAAGATTCTTGCAACAGCTGTTAATGGTCAAGTATCTCCTGCAGATATGCCAAAGACATTGCTTATTCTTTCTGATATGCAATTCGATGCATGTGTTCAGCATGATGATAGTGCAATTGAAATGATTGCCCGTAAGTATGAACAAGCTGGTTATGAAATTCCTAATGTTGTATTTTGGAATCTCAATGCTTCAGGAAATGCACCAGTGAAGTTTGATAAATCTGGTACTGCTCTTGTGTCTGGATTTTCACCTGCGATTATGACGGCTATACTAGCCGGTGAAAGTTACACACCAGAAGATATCATGCGTAAGGCAGTTATGATTGATCGTTACGACATCTGAGGGAAGGCGCGAAAGCGCCTTCAATTCACATGATTGATAAAGAATACAAAGAAATAAAAAAGAGTTTCTACTTATCCACCTTCATGGGTGGATATATTTTGAGTGATATGTTTAATATTGATGGTGTTATATCTGTTATACTTCTTTTACTTGTTATATTTTGGTCTATATCAGCCATTTGTGTAAAATCGATGATTGAATATTATATGGAGAATCAAAAAAAGTGAAAGCATATATCCAAGAAAATGGACTTTATTTCATTAAATTGCCATATGGTACATATAAAGTCGACCACAATATCATTCATATTGAAGGTAACGAGGCTGGTGTTTTAATTGAAGCTGACACTAAAATTGTCAAGAAAGTAACAGAGCGCATTCTTTCTCATTACTACAACACTGAAACAAAACAAGATGTTACTATTGGTACAGTTGAAAAACAAAAACAAGAATTGTCTCAGTATCGTAATGATGATGGTGAGTGGGAAGATATTAAGAAAAGACATGAATATGAACTTTTCATGGCTACCCATCAAGCTGTTTACAAGCATGTAGAAAATGATATCAATATCTTATTTGAAGTAGTTGGTGAAGAGCCTGTGAAACATCCATACATTATACCAGTAAGAAAGTTAAATGGAGATCTTACTAACACACTTTACACTTATAAACCTCAGTATCTTTGTATTGATATTATTACTAATAAACTAAAAGAAGCTGGTTTCCAGCAGTATGATAAACCAAAAAGCTCTTTTGGTGTTCCAAAGGGTATCACAAGTGGTTTCTGCTTTGGAGATGGCATCAAATTTTCACAAGTCGTGTATGAAGAATCTGGTAAAATTAAAGATAGTTACATGACAATTGTCATGCCAGAGCTTAAAAAATATGAGTTAGGTAGTAACTACACTGGTTCCTATGAAGAATTACTAGTGAAATATGAAAAGGATAAAGAAATCATCAGTAGTGCAATCGATACTTTCATACAACGTAATCGAGAACTCACAAGAGTTACTTTAGGTATAGTAACAACACGTCTTACAGATATTGAATCCCATGTAAATAAACTATCTGTACTTAAAAAGGACTATGACGATTTTAAAAGGGTAAGAACAGCAATTGCTGATTTAATTTCACTTCTTAAAAGAGGTGTAATTATATAAGGTTTGCCCTAATTAAATAGTTAACATATAATGTTTGTAAGGTAGTTAATTTTAATTAGGAGATAGAGATGAGCCAGTGGAACATTAAGATGGAAGGTAACTCCTCTGAAGTTTGGGTTTACCACGTTGATCGTACCCCTGGAATGATCGAAGCTCATAACTTTGTTGCACGCTTCAAATACTCCGCTCCGAAGCGTTCAGCAAATCATTTTGTTAAGTTTCTTACCACTAACTTTACTCCTGAAGAATATTTTGCAGCACGTGAAGAGAAAGATTCACGTGGTTTGCAAAAAGGTCCCGTTACTGTCCTTCAGGCTAAAGGGTATGTATCTTACAATGAAGAAGTAGTAAATCGACTTCGCAAGGAGGTCGCTCAACGGATACATCAGCGTGAGACTTACATTGATAACCTTTCACAGTCTGCAGGTAATATCATTAACTTGATTGATAAAACTCTTGAACAGGTGAAAAAATGAAAGTTGTATTCTCTAAGTATCAACTTCAATATGCAGCTGAGTATATCTTTCAACACAATGTTTCGATGTGTAAGGGACATGACCTGACCTCTGTTGATAAGGTAAAAGACAATATCCTTCAACATATTATTGAAGGCGCGAAGGCCAAGCATAAATGGTGTTCGACTGGTGGATGGATGCTACATTTTGAGCGTAATGATTCCTATGTACGTGTTTACATTTATGTCGATCCAAGTGTGGGGTTATATAACTCAGAATTCGAGGAAGTTGAAGTATGAAATCACATGAACTAGCGAAGTTGTTACTATCACTTCCAGATAAGGAAGTGTACACATCTCACTCAGATTGGTGTTTCGAGTGCAACGCAGAGAGCATGCCAGTAGTATGGTCAGTAGACGGTGCCCGTATTGTAGAGCACGCACCATACCCATATGACTATGGAGATATTATCATCTTAGACTAATATCTCCATATAAATAGTTGTATATGAGGAGATATTCATGTTTGATTGGTTTTTTAAGATACCGTTGCTTGGACAAGCTGCGACTATTGCTGCAATTGTAGTAATACTTGGATTAACAGGTGTATTAACTGTAAAACAGTTTGAAATTTGGTCACTTGAATCAAGTCTTAAAGATTCACAAAAACAAGTAGGAACACTAACAACGGAGAAAGCAGCATTAACATCCTCGTTAGTTATTCAAAATGAAGCTGTAGATACATGGAAGAAGCATGGTGAAGCCTTACAGGTGTTATTAGACAATACAATTAAAACAAATGCGTCGATAGCTCAAAACTCAGCAATTAGAGTTCAGCAATTAGCAAATGCTCCTATTCCACAACAATGTCCTGAAGCTGTAAAATGGTTAGGTACTCAGTATAATGTGACAGCACATAAATGGAATAAAAGAGGTGTTAAATGAAAATCGCAGCTATATTGTTGATGTTAACTTTGTCTGGGTGTGCTCTATTAACACCAAAACCAGAAATTCAAATTGTTAGAGTACCTGTTGCTGTTGAATGTCCAAGACCAGAAGTTGTTGTGGCACCTGTATTACCTATTATTTCTGAAGAAGATATGCAAAAAGCAGACCTTATTCTGAGATTACAAGCATCAAGCTTTGAGACAATAAGCGCCTATGCACAACAACTTGAAAATGTAATTAAGGTTTATCAACAGGGTCTTGAAAAGGTGAAGAAAGACCTTGAAGATAAAATGAAAGAAGCTCAAAAGAAGTAATTGTTTTTCAAATTTAGTTATATTATAATATGGTATGATAGATAAGATAATCAATCACATCTATTACAAACTACCTAAATGGTGTTATCAGTTTACGGTTGTTGAATGGTTAGTGTTGATTATTTGTGTAGTCATCGTTATTTAACAATACCTCATCCGGCGGTAGGTGTATTATAAATACATTAACATAGGAGTTAATGTATGCTTTGGAAGTGTCTATATTGTAACATAGAAAGAGATATAAGACCTAGTGGTATTAAAGGTCATTTAAGATGGTGTAAGGATAACCCTGAAAAAGATACAGTTGCAAAAAAGATTATTAAACTATCATCATCTAGTATGATAAGTAGACGTGCCCTCGGGTGGCGGCCACCAAAGCATACAGAAGAAACAAAAGAGAAAATTAGGAAAGTAGCATTAAATAGTAAACATCGTAGACTTGTAAAATCAACAAGGGAGTATAAATGTGTTGATGGTAGTATGGTGCTTCTTGATTCAAGTTGGGAAGAGCATTTAGCGTATAGACTTGATTCTTTAAATATTAAATGGTGTAGGCCTAAAAATCCGATTAAATGGATAGATCAAAAAGGTAAAATAAGAAATTATTTTCCTGATTTTTATCTTGAAGATTATGATTTATATTTAGATCCAAAGAATCCATATGCATTTATTTCTCAGCAAGAAAAAGTATTGTGGTTAAAAAGAAATATTAGCAATCTTCTGTTTTTAAAAACAGAAGATGAATGTAAAACGTTCCGGCCGTTGGATAGGGGCAGAGTCTTCTAAACTCAGCTAAGTAGGTTCGATTCCTACCCGGAGCACCAAATTTGTTATTTATTATGGAGTGTGAAATGCAAACATATATCGGTATTGTTCGTGACCATAGTGCCTCAATGAGCGGATTACGAACTGCGGCAATGAAAGATTACAATTCTTTGATTGGAACAATCAAAGATAATTCTTTGAAGCACAAAGATAATACGAAATTAACGGTAGTTAAATGTGGTTGTGGGCGAAGTGCTGAAGTAATTACAGATTTTATCAATGCAGAGGTTAATGTTCCAGAACTCACTTACTATGAGACAAACGGTGGTAGCACTCCTTTGTATGATAGTGTCGGTCAGTTAATTGAAATTTTCAAGAAAGTTAAAGATAAGAATGCGACTTTCTTGTTGATGGTTATCACAGATGGACATGAAAATTCTTCGCGCAAATGGAATCATGTAAATTTGTCGAAAGAAATCAAAGAATTACAGGCAACAGATAGGTGGTCGTTTACCTTCCGTGTTCCACGTGGTTCAAAAGATGTCATCATGCGACATCTTGGAGTACCTGAAGGTAATGTATTTGAATGGGAACAAAGTGCTCAGGGTATGAGTAGTGCTACCATTGCAACACAAAGTGCTCTTACTAGTTATTACACAAGTAAAGCAGCAGGTGTAAATGCAACACGTAGTTTTTATTCACCAGATTTATCGAATGTTAATTCGAAACAAATCAGAAGTAAGCTTGATAAAATTACTTCTGATGTAGAAGTACTCCATGTTACAGCAGAGATGCAAATTCGTGCATTCTGTGAAAAGAAACTTGGAAAAGAATTTATCAAAGGTGCTGCTTTCTACCAACTAGTAAAGGGTGAAAAAGCAGTGCAGAATTATAAACAAATTGTGTTAAGAAATAAGAGTTCTCAAGAAATTTACAGTGGTGATGCTGCTCGAGATATTCTTGGTTTACCGGACTCAGGAACTGTAAAATTGGTTCCAGGTGATCATGGTAACTATGATATCTTTATTCAGTCAACATCAGTAAATAGGAAGCTCGTTCCTGGAACAGATGTAATTTATTGGGAAGGAGCAGTTCAATAATGAAGTAGAGAGGAAAAGAAATGTTTAGCGTGCTTGCACTTGATATTGGTGGTAACCCACGGCAGTGGATTTCACCTGATGAAGCTGTTCACTACTACGCAACTGGTAAAGTATCGTGGGATCTAGGTGAAAGTTTTGTTGTTTATCACGGTGGTATTTCACGTGCTACAGGTGAGCAGTCTGTAATTACAGCAAAACCAATTATTGCTTTAAGTGGTTCAGAAGCTCCAGTAGGTAAGTATCACAAAGAGATTGTTTCTCTACGTGATAATGCTCTTCTTTTCCGTCGTGATTTGAACATTTGTGCATACTGTGGTGATGAACATTCCCCACAGAAGCTTACCCGTGATCACATTCACCCACGTTCTCGTGGTGGTTCTAACGAGTGGATGAACGTTGTTACAGCATGTAAGCCATGTAATGTTCGTAAGGATAACAAAACTCCAGAAGAAGCTCGTATGCCTCTGTTGTATATTCCTTATGTTCCTTGCCGCTGGGAGCACTTTATTCTTCAGAACAGAAATGTGATTGGAGATCAAATGAATTATCTAAAAACAAAGCTTCCAAAGCACAGTCGTTTTTATTCCTAGAAGTAATCAGGGCCCAATTGGGCCCTGATTTTTATTGTGAGAGTGTATGGCATTAGTCGATAGTATTGATAAAATTGTAACAAGTTATTTCGCTGTTGTAGCTGCAGAAGATTTTACCTACAAGGGTAAACTTTATAAGAAGAAAAAACTTACAGTATCTCCAATGATATTTAGAGGGTTTACATGTCCAGCAAGCTGTGGGGCATGTTGTTCAAGATTTTCTCTTGATTATTTACCTGCAGATAAAGAAGCTCACCCCTACGAGCTTATTCAAAGAAAAATTTTATTTAATAATCAAGATATTATAGTATACAGTGATACTCAAGAAAACTTGAATACACATCACTGTGGTAATCTAAATCAAGAGAATGGTAGATGTGGTATTCATGGCAAGCACCCGTTTACATGTGATTTTGAATTAATTAGATCTCTTAAATTTGGTAGTGAGAAAAGATCTAACAGATTGACACAGAAATTGTATGGTCGTGGATGGAATATGCTACGTGTTGATGGAGATAGGGGCTCCAGGTGTGAAATGCTAGCACCTGATGAACATTCGGTAAATGAAGTTATTAGAAAATTAAAACGATTGCAGTCCTGGTGTGAGCACTTCAATTTAAAATGTCATGTTCCTGAAATCCTTAAATGGGCTATGGATACAGAGAGAAGGAAGCTACCGTTAGAACTGGGGTAGAATGTCTGGAAATGCCAAGGTTTACTTAGTAGAATTCAGAGATAAAAATACACATGAGATAGTTTTTCATAAATTTGGACATACTCATCACTATGATGCAATGAAGCGTTTTGATTATGATGAGTATGGGAAGTGGGATATAAGAGTTTTAAAGTCTGTATATGGCCCAGAAAAAGAAGTACAAGCTATTGAAGAAACATTGAAAGCTCTCTATCCAAAAAATATTTCGATACCTGAAAAAATTAGTGGTGTTACTGAGATTGTGTTACTAAATATCTCAGATGTAAGTCGTATAATTAAAGCAATGAGTAAGTTGAGTATTATTTATCAGAAAAGAAGGCAAGATGAACTTTCTATGGATTGCGATGTTCAGTCAAACAGGATCAGAGATATCAAATCTGATTGATGAAATTGGTATACAACCTTATAAAATTTTAACCACAAATACAAACAAAGATACAATAAATCCAAAAATTATTTCTGAATTTGGTGATAAACTCGTTTGTGATTCTCATGATAAGTTAATGCAGTACCTTAGAGATATTAATCGTAAAGATGTACAGATTCTAATAACTCTTCATGGATATTTAAGAATCATACCTCCTGATGTATGTGACATACATCAGATATTTAATGGGCACCCCGCTCTTATTAATCATTACCCTGAATTAAAGGGTAAAGACCCACAGGAAAAAACATGGGAAAATCGAGAAAAATATCAACTAATTGGAAGTGTTATTCATTCTGTCACAAAAGATGTTGATAGTGGGGTAATCTATACAACTGTTGAATATCCATTCATACATAAAATTAGTACAAAAGAAAAATTGTATGAAGAATTAAAACTTCTTTCATTAATTTCATGGACACGTTTCTTTTATAAAGAGGTAATAGGTACATTATGAAAATTGCTCACGAAGCTCCAATTCCTTTGTTTGATGAAGTACAGCGTCAAACAAATTACGATTATTGTCTTGTACATCTAATGGACGAACAACCACAATATGTTACAAAGTTTATGGAGGCTAAGGAGAAGGGTCGTGAGATTATACTTGATAATTCGATCTTTGAACTTGGAGAAGCTTATGAAAAAAGTAAGTATATCAGGTGGATTAATGAGTTAAAACCAAACTGGTTTATTATACCTGACGTCTTAGAAGATGCAACTAAGACGGTTGAGAATGTAAAAGAGTGGAAAAAGTTACATCTACCGGGTAAAAAGATTGGTGTGGTTCAAGGAAAGACAATCTCAGAAATGCTGTGGTGTTATATGCAAATTGCACCTCTTGTTGATAAGATCGCAATTTCTTTTGATTACAGTGTTTTTATAAATGAGACGGCGTTTGGTAAATTACCAACCAAGTTCCATCACTACATGTATGGCCGTGATGCTTTTTTACATACACTTAAAAGAATGAAAATATTACGGGAAGATAAACCACACCACTTACTTGGAATCGGACTACCACAAGAAATTACAGCTTATCGTGATTATCATTGGATAGATTCTATTGATACATCTAACCCCGTAGTTGCCGGAATAGAGGGTTTAATCTATAATGGTATCAATGGACTAGAAAGAAAACCAGATCGTAAGTTATTTACTATGATTAATTACGATCCAACAGAATCACAGAAAGACATCATTAACTACAATATACGTTACTTCAGATATATGATTAGGGGCACTGGATGAAAATTGGAATATGTGGTACACATTCTGTAGGTAAATCTACTCTACTTGAAGCAATAAAGACTAAATTCTATGCTGATGAAGAAATCAGAGATTATAAATTTATTACTGAAATTACGAGAAAAATCAAGAATATGGGTGTCGGTATTAATCTTGATGCTTCAGATCTTTCTCAAACTATCATTACAAATCAGCATATCGCTAATTTGGTTATGTATGATGATTTTATTAGTGATAGGTGTATGGTTGATGGACTGGCTTACACAAAATTCTTCTACGAGAAAGGTAAGGTGAGTGAAGAGGTCTTTAATTATGTTCAAGATGCTTTTCATTCATCAATAGGTTTGTATGATGGTATTATAGTTATTAGACCTGAGTTTGATTTAGTTGATGATGGTGTAAGATCAACTGATAAAGAATTTCGTGATACTGTTGAACAATATATAGATGATATTGTTCATGATTATAGTGGTTTTACTCACTTTGAAATAATCCGTGGAACAGTAGATCAGAGAGTACACCAATTCTTTGAATTTTTGAAAGTCTTCGATGAATAAAGATATTGAAAAAATTGCTGGTAAACATCTTGGTAAAACTTCTGATGGTTCTACCATGCAAAGGTATGAAACACCAAACTCTGTAGATAAATCACTACTTGTGGGGGTTCCGAGATCGTTGAATCGAGAAGCTTATGGTATTAAAGACCCGCTACCCTTTGTAGGATATGATGTATGGCACGCGTATGAAATGTCATACTTACTTCAGTCTGGTATGCCTGTAACCGCTGTTGTTAAGATCATATACCCGGCCAACTCAGATAATATTGTTGAATCAAAGTCACTTAAATTGTATTTAAACTCATTTAATATGCATAAGTTTTCTTTAGATCGCCGACTAGCGTATCAAGAAGTTAAAGATACAATCAAAAGAGATTTGAGTGAAGTATTAGGTTTACATGGGTATCAACCAGATGTTGAACTATTTGAAGACATATCAAGTACCCCACCTTTTATTGATTTAATGTGGGATAATCTCGATTATACAGATTATCCCACTACTTTTAATGATTTTACTGAGAGCCCTGAATTGTTGAAGGTTGTGGATAATGGTGTAAATAACTACACAAAGTCAAATCTTAAATCAAGTTTGCTAAGATCAAATTGTAGAGTAACAAATCAGCCTGATTGGGGAGATTTGTATATATCATATACCGGTCGTTATAGTATTCAACATACTTCTCTAATGAAATATATCATCTCTTTTAGAGGTGAAAATCATTTCCACGAAGAAGTGTGTGAGATGATCTACACGAGATTGTATAAAATATTGCAGCCCTCGAAGTTAATGGTAGCATGCCTGTATACGAGGCGCGGTGGCATTGATATTAATCCAATTAGAGCCAGCGATCGAGGACTAATAGCTACTCTTCCTATTATTCAACCTGATACTCTCACTCAAAAGACACTTAGACAATGAATATGATGAAATCGCTACCTGAGACAGAAAAGAATGTAATAGTCGTTTTATCTGGTGGATTAGATTCCACCATCATGACACACCTACTTGTACACAAGTATGGTAAGGATAGAGTTAAGGCTATTACATTCCTCTATGGTCAGAAACAAATTGTTGAAACCGTCCGCGCATGTGAGACAGCAGAGATTCTTGATATAGATCACCATCATATGCATCTTGGTATTCTTGGTGATATTGCAAAGAAAGTATCTGCTAATATTGAAGGTACAACAATTGATATGCCAACAATTAAAGATGTTCTAGGAGATCCACAACCTAAGACTTATGTACCTTTCCGTAATTTAATTTTAATGTCATTTGCTCTTTCTTATGCTGAAGCTCAAGATGCATCTCATATATTCTGTGGTTTACAGTCTCGTGATCTTTATGGTTACTGGGATACTTCAGGTGAATTTATCAATAAATTGAATGCTATTACATCTCTTAATAGACAACATAAAATAAAGGTTGAAGCTCCTTTTGTTGATATCACAAAAAAAGAAGAGTTGGAGGTTGCAAAGTTTATGGGATTCTTACCACTGCTTAAGCATACACTGTCGTGTTATAACCCGGATAGTGAGGAGAGAAGTTGTGGTGTGTGCCCTACCTGTGCAGAACGGATAAAAGCTTTTATGGATATTGGTGAAGTTGATCCTATTGAATACGCGAAGGAAATAAAATGGAAATAACAAAAGATGGTCAGGTAATATTACAAACCAATCGAGATCTTACAAAGAAGATGGGTGTAAAAAGCTACTTCCCTACGAAGGATGAAGTGTTTGATTTTTCCAACCTTTCAAACAAGAGAGGTAAAGATGAATCATTTAAGTCATATAGAGCTCGTTTGAAGGTTAATAAAGAAAATGTAGAGAGGTATCTAAGAGGTCGTCTTGAATCATTTGAATCCTACAGAACTCGACTACAAGGTCAAGTAGAGTAATGTGTGCAATTGTTGGTAGCTCTAATACAGATAAACTATGGGAATTAATTCAACTTAATTCCACCAGGGGTTCGCATAGTTATTCACTATCTTGCTTTAGAAATATTGGTGACCCTGTACATGGTGAAGTCCGTGGTGTAGTTCTTGAAAGAGCTCTCGGTACTATTAATAGAGATACACTAGAAAAATGTAGTGGTGATTATACACTAGTACATATTCAAGCACCTACAACAGAAAATCAATCAGCTGAAAATATACACCCTGCAACTATTCCAGGTAAGGGTAGACTGTGGCATAATGGTGTATTAAAAGCAGATATGGTTGATAAATTACGAAAGAAACATAAAAGAGACACCTTTTGGGATACAGAGCTACTCTTACATGAAATTGAAAAGTGTGGGTTTGATTCTTTAAATGATGTTGATGGTGGTTTTAGTTGTGTGTATCTTTCAATGGATGAGAAATTTAATACATCCCACCGACTATTCATTTTTAGAAATAGTATATGTCCATTATTCATTGATAAGGATATGAATATCTCATCGATGAAATTTGATGGTTCATATCAGGTGGAAGTAGATACGGTGTTTAAGATGAATTTATCAATGAAGCAACTTGAATTAATTCAGAAATTTAAAACATATGATAATCCATATTATTTTGGAGATTAAATGAAGCATATCAAAGGTAGTAACACTTCTAGTATTTTATCACACGTAAGATTTGAAGACATACAGCCGAATGCGGTTGATTTAAGAGTAAACAGGATTTTTAGTATTGATGATAATTCAACTGTTGAATTATCAGAAGATACTAGAGTTCATGCACTGAAGCAAGAACTTGTTTGTGTGGATGGGTGGTTTAAATTACCAAAAGGACAGTATGAAATTATTATGGAGAATAATATTACTGTTGGTGAAAACGAGGCGGGTATTGTTATTCCAAGATCAACTCTAAATAGAAATGGTATTTTCATTACCTCAGGTTTATACGATTCTGGTTACAGTGGTACAATGGCCGCGGCCCTACATTGTACCAGGGGTCTAAATATAAAAAGAGGTACAAGAATTGCACAGTTCGTACTCTTTAATGCTGAGATGCTTCATAAGTATGATGGACATTATGGTGTAGGTAAACAACATGATATAAAGACCTATGGTAGTAATTGATGATTTTGTAAATGCCAGTGAACTTAGACTATTGAACAAATATTCTAGTAACCTTAAGTATGGATGGAAATCACATACTAGTAAAAAAGAAGACTTCGGGCATTGGAATAGACAAATAGTACAATCTCCTAAGCAGTTAATGGTTGATGCTAGCATGATGCCACAATTTCAACATCAATGTCATGAGTTGTATAGTCTTTGGAATAGAATCAAGCATAAGTTAGATCTTGATCGCGCACTCTCTCGTGTGTATGTAAATGGGTATACTTATGGAACAGATGCGTATGCCCACACAGATGATCCATGGCTGACAGATAGAACAGAGACTATCATCGTATACTTAAATGATACATGGGATAAAGATTGGGCCGGTGAGACCGTCGTTTATGATGATACAGGTGATATAGAAAAGAGTGTATTACCAAAACCAGGTAGGTTATTTTGCTTTGATTCAAGACGTTTGCATGCAGCAAGACCTTTAAGTAGAATTTGTCCAGTACTACGAAAGGTGTTGGTGTTTAAAACATTTTCACCTACTTTAATATCTTGGAAAGTAAGGGAATTATACCGTTTAACATATAATATTAGACATAGTGATAAAACACTATTTGATCACTTGATAGGTACTGCTTACTATCTCGAAAAAATGAATCAACCACAGCATGTCATTGATGCTGGTCTCTTTCATTCAATCTATGGTACAGAATACTTTAATGGGAAAGTACAAGGTGTAACACGTGACTTGATTACACTATTCATTGGTACAGAAGCAGAAAATTTAGTGAATATCTATTGTAACACTGAAGATAGGATAAATAAATGGATGACGCAACCACGTAAATATGGTGAACTACTCCACATTGAGTTAGCAAATCTTATTGATCAAAATCATGATGGTCGTTATGATAGAAAAATCGAATTAATTGAATCGTGTTTATTAGGAGTTTAATATGGAATTGAAGTTTTCAGTAGAAGATTTGCAGAAGAAAAAACTATTTATCGCAACACCGATGTATGGTGGTCAATGCTCAGGATTTTACACAAAGTCCATGACAGATCTTACTGCTAAGCTATCAAAGCTCGGCATTCAAATGCAGTTATACTTTCTCTTTAATGAGAGTCTAATCACACGTGCTCGTAATTATTGTGTTGATGAGTTTATGAGAAGCACTGCAACTCACTTTCTATTCATTGATAGTGATATTGGTTTTAATCCAGATGATGTTATTGCATTACTTGGACTTCAAACAGATGAGAGTGAGTATGATGTAATTGGTGGACCATATCCAAAGAAATGTATTTCTTGGGAAAAGATTAAGCAAGCAGTAGACATTGGTGCTGCTGATAAAGATCCAAACATGCTCGAACGCTATGTTGGTGATTATGTATTTAATCCTAAATCAGGTGCTTCACAGATTCCAATTAATGAACCTGTTGAAGTTCGTGAACTTGGAACTGGTTTTATGATGATTCGTCGTTCAACTTTCGAGAAATATAAGAAAGCATATCCACATCTTTGGTATAAGCCAGACCATGTAAGAACTGCCGCATTTGATGGTTCACGCGAAATTATGGCGTATTTTGATTGTATAATAGACCCGGAAACAAAACGTTATCTCTCAGAAGATTATATGTTCTGTTACAATGTTGAGAAAATGGGTGGTAAAGTATGGTTATGTCCATGGATGCAACTAGCGCATGTTGGTAGTTATGTATTTGGTGGTAGTTTAGCAGATCTCGCGGCCATTGGAGCATCAGCAACTGCAGATATGAGTAAGCTAGGTTCACGAAAATAAGGAGCAATTTATATTATGATTCTAAGTGATAGAACAATCCAGATACTTAAAAACTTTTCAACTATAAATCAAAGTATCGCATTTTTTGAGGGTTCCGAGTTAAAAACTCAAAATCCTCAAAAGAATATGTTTGTGAAAGCGAAAATAGCAGAAACATTTCCATCAAGTGTAGGTATCTTTGATTTATCTCAATTACTTTCATCTATATCTCTAATTAAAGATGCTGATTTAGAATTTACAAAGAAACATCTTTCTATTAAAGGTAAGGATATGATGGTGAATTATATGTATTCACCACTCAATATGTTGAAAAGTATACCTGATAAAGATAAATCACTATATGCTAGTGATTTTACAACAACATGTGAATTTAAACTTACTCAGAATGATTTTAACTCTATCATGAAAGCAATGGGTGTATTACAGGTACCCGATATTGTTTTTCGTGCATCTGGAGGACAACTTAAAGTTGTTGTTACAAGTCTCAAGAATCCTACCTCTAATTCTTTTGAACTACACATTACAGAAACAGATGAAGTCTTTGAGTTCTGTTTTCAAGGTGAATTATTAAAATTTGTACCGGGTGACTATAAGGTTAAACTTTTGAATAAAAGTATCGGTCACTTCTCTTGTGATGACATTGAATATTTTGTTGGGGTGCGCACATGAGTAATTTTCTATGGGTTGAAAAGTATCGTCCATCGAAGGTATCTGAATGTATTCTACCTAAAGATCTACAAAAAGTTTTTCAAGAATTTGTAGATAGGGGGTTTGTTCCTAATATTCTTATGACTGGTGGACCAGGTGTTGGTAAGACCACCGTAGCAAGAGCGATGTTAAATGAGCTCGGTCATGATTATCTGTTTATCAACGGTTCAATGAACGGCAATATTGATATTCTTCGTAATGATATATCTCAGTTTGCATCCACTGTATCACTTGATGGTAAGCGTAAGTTTGTAATATTAGATGAAGCTGATTATCTAAATGCAAATAGTACACAACCTGCCCTTCGTAGTTTTATGGAAGAATTTTCTGAAAACTGCGGCTTTATACTAACATGTAACTACCAAAATAAAATCATTAAAGAGTTACATTCAAGATGCTCTGTTATTGATTTTAAGTTTGAAAAGAGTGAAAAAGCTAGTATAGCATCTCGTTTCTTTACTAGACTTCAAGATATACTTAAAGAAGAAGGTGTTAGTTATCAAAATGGTGCTCTTGTTAAGATAATTACAAAGCACTTCCCCGACTGGCGCAGAATTATTAATGAAGTACAGAAGTTATCTGTATATGGTGAGATTAATGAAGATAATGTAGATGCTACAGATTCAGATTACAATCAATTAATTGATTTACTTAAAAAACAAAAATTCTATGAAATACGCAAGTGGGTGTCTGAAAATACAAGTGATAATGCAACTGTATATAACAAACTTCTACATTCTATACCGGAACATGTAAGTGAAGTATCTGCAGCAAGAGCTACAATTGTGATAGCTGATTATATGTATCGAGATGCATTTGTTGTGGATAAAGAGATTAATCTGACCGCGTGTCTTACACAACTGTTAATAGATATTGAATGGAAAAATTAAGTATAGAATGTGCTAACTGTGATAAGTCGGTTGAAGTCAAGCAAATTCATGAAATAAAATTTCAACTAAGTCAGACAAAACTGTTTTCTTTATTCGTGTGTGAAACATGTAAAGATAAACTTGATGAAGAATATATAGGATTAAGAAATGAGCCCGTTCGATCATCTCAAAGCAATAACCGAAACCAAAGAACATCTTTCTTCAGAGGATGGCTACGAACCGTTTTTGATAAATTTAGGACTTTCTTTATACGCTGATTGTGTCATGAGTGCTAATATGATGAATCAGTACTCACACTTACCAAAAGAGAGTCAACGTCTTTATTACATAAATAATATCGTCAGCCGTAAAAGGTGGGCAAAGTGGATAAAAAAACAAAAAAACGATGATCTTTCACTTGTCATGAGATATTATGATTATTCTCAAAATAAGGCGAAAGAAGCCCTTGAAATTCTAACAGAGTCTGATTTAGCAGAGATTAGAAATTTCATGGGTGGTCAAGGAGAATAACATGAATATAGTTGAACAGCTTGTTGAGATTAAGTTAAATAGAGAAGATGATTTTCTTAAAATTAAAGAAACTTTAACAAGAATTGGTATTGCATCACGTAATGATAAGAAGATATATCAGTCCTGCCACATTCTTCATAAACAAGGTAGATATTATCTTGTACATTTTAAAGAGCTATTCATGCTCGATGGTAAAAACTTCAACTTCACCGATGATGATAAAGCACGTAGAAATACAATAGCTAAGCTTCTACAAGAGTGGGGACTACTGCAGGTTGTTGATGGTGAGAGTATTAAAGAACCTACAACATCACTTGCACAAATTAAAGTATTACCCTTTAAAGAGAAGGGTGAATGGACACTCATTTCAAAATATAGTATAGGAAGGAAGTTCTAAATTATGTCTAAATTATGTATATATCATGGAAATTGTGCAGACGGTTTTACCGGTGCATGGGTAATTAGAAAAGCTCTTGGAGATATTGAATTTCATCCTGGTGTATATAATAATCCCGCACCTAATGTTGAAGGTAAAGATGTTGTTCTAGTTGATTTCTCCTACTCTTTTGATGTGATGAAAGAAATTGTTGCTGCAGCAAGTTCAGTCCTCGTTTTAGACCATCATAAAACAGCTCAAGAAAATCTTTCAAGTCTTAAGGGAGCCGAAGTCGTATTTGATATGAATAGATCGGGTTGTAGGATTGCATGGGATTACTACTTCCCTAACCAGCAACCACCAAAGACATTACTTCATGTAGAAGATAGAGATCTCTGGTTATTTAACTTACCAAATACAAGAGAAGTGCAATCCTGTATATTCTCTTATGAATATGATTTTGAAAATTGGGATATGCTAATGAGTGCAAACCCAATAGCACTCACTGTTGATGGTGAAGCTATTGAAAGAAAACATCTTAAAGATGTTAGAGAACTCATAGCTATTACAAAGACGAGAATGTGTATTGGTGGATACGATGTACCTGTTGCTAATCTACCATATACACTAGCTTCTGATGCTTGTAATATGATGGCAGAAAATGAATTGTTCGCCGCATCTTACTACATTCGTAATGATGGTAAATTAGTTTTTAGTCTAAGGTCAAAAGATAATTTTGATGTATCTGCAATTGCAAAACAGTTCGGCGGCGGTGGACATAAAAACGCTGCTGGATTTACTGTTGATGCAAATAGAAAATTAAGTGGAGAATAATATGCAAATTGAGTTATATTCAACCGGCCTTACAACAGATTCTGGTTCTTATGATGTTCTTGAAAACGCTGTTAAACAAGCACCTAATGGATCTTTAATTATAGAGATTGGAACACGCCGTGGTGGTTCAACAAAGTATATCATCGATGCGATGATTGCATCAGGTAAAAAAGATGATACTTTAATTTGTGTTGATCCTTATGGTAATATTGAATACGCAGAGCGTGAAAATGTGATGACACGTCTTGATTATACTAATCAAATGAAACGTGAAACACAGAAGAATTTATACAGTTATGCTCTTGATAAAGGTGTTGATGTTAATCTGTTAATTCTTGAAGATACAGAATACTTTAAACGATATGGTGATGGCTTTCCCATATACAATGAATTCAAATCAATCAAAAATGTGTATGGTTGTATTTTTTATGATGGTCCACATGATGTTAAATCTGTGAAAGAAGAGATTGACTTCTTTCAATCACGGACAATTAAAGGTTCAGTAGCTGTATTTGATGATATTTACGGGTACTATCCACACGATGAAGAAATAGAACCATATTTGTTTTCATTAGGCTGGTCTTTAATTGAGAAGAAATCACCCAAAGCTTCTTACATAAAAACTATTTAATTTAATCTCAATCTCCTTTATAATGTTTATGTTAATAAAAGGAGATTGAGATGATTGAATCACAAGTTACTGATCTTGGTAAACTTTTTGATGAATATGAAGAAGAGCAGCTTCGTATTTATCGAAATGAGCAACTCGCTTCTGAAGAACTTGATGCAGTCGCTGAAGCCGATCTCGAAGAATTCCATCAACAACAAATGCATGCAGCACATTCACATGAAGAATAGAGTGCGTTTTTGTGTAGCTGTAGTAATGGCTTTATCACTTGTAGGTTGTGATCAGCCTCAAACCTATCAATATGCTCCACAGGGTAATCTAAAAGATTGCAGATGAATTTACCGGTCAGATGAGTGATGGTTTCGGTGAGGGGTTATGTAACTTTAGTCATTGGTATCAAAAACCAGGTACAACAGGGAAGCGAAGAGAAGATTTTGAAAAGATAGTTGAAGATGGTAAACCAGTTTTCTTTGTCAAGGAAATATTTGAACTATGAAAAATCAACATGGTAATGGTGAGGTTATATTCTCACTTATTTTAATTGTTATTACGCTCAGCGCGTCGAGCTTATTTAATTATATGAGTTGTCACTCTCGTTGGAAAGATTCAGGTGTAAAGGGAGTGTCTTGGGGGCCTATTCAAGGTTGCAAGGTAAAACTTGATGATGGACGCTGGTTACCTGATGACCGAGTCCGCGAGATTGATATTAGTCCAAAAGAAGTTAAAACTAATTAAGGTTTGCCCTAATTAAATAGTTAACATATAATGTTTGTAAGATAGTTAATTTTAATTAGGAGATGAAGATGAAAACTCAAAAAAGTTCTGAATCTCGAGTTCATAAAGATGGTTTCACGAAAGAGAAAGAAGCTGCTCTTTATGAAAATTTCAAATGTATGACTGTGACGGAATTCCAGAAGCATTCGATTCAACTCGTGCTTGATTCCAGTGGGAGTGAAGAAAAGAAAGCCATGTTTATTCGAAAAATTCGTGAAACTGGTAAGAAAGATGAGATGCTTGTAAAACTTGTTAATTATTTCTACGCTGGTATGGGACTCGGAGTATAACATGACTGAAAAAGTTATTGTATATCGTTCAATTGTTGAACAACGTGTCGATGAAGGTCTTATACATGTGCTTGAGAGCCCATATCTCTTCCCTGCAATTGTTGCACTTGCAATGTTTATTGTTGGCGCGCATCTCGCTGATGAGATACTAATGAGTAAAAGATTTACATGGCTTAGCAATAAGATAAGTCGTCATGATGGTAAATTTCAACTTATCATTGGATTTATCTTTGCATTTTTCACTTTCAACTTCATGATTTAATATGAAAATTTCAAAAGAAAGTTTGGTTCAATGGCTGCATGTAGCAGCATCACAGAAACCAGAAAATGAAGTTAAACATCTCTGCTATGAAGATTTTTGTGAGTTAATTCGAGCCGCTATTGAGTTACGTAGAATTAAAGATGTCGTACTAGGTGAAGAGGCAAACATCTTTGTAAAATCTTCTGAATTTGATGATGCATTGAAAAAGAAACAATCATTTAATGGATGGCGCATCAATTATGGTGATTGTGACATGCGCCTTTATACGGAAGATGAAGTTAAAAATCTTCTGAAAGAAGAAAAGCAAGCAACTCTATTCAGTATGCAGCAATTACGTGATGTAATTGAGGTGATGTTGTACAATGGTATCAAAGTACCATCCTACATTGAACACACCGATTCTGATGGTAAGGTTGTTAAAGACAGTCTTACTATTGCAATGATTCTTCAACTACATTTCGATTCACTGAAGAAATCAGAAGTTGAAAAAGCTGCAGAAAATATTATCAACCATATTACTGTATCATGAAATACGAACCATACCGCAGCATACTTTTCTTCATTAGTGTGATGCTAATTATACTTGTACTACCTAATTACATTGGTATTACAGCGATTAAACCAGAGTATATCGTATTCAGACAAATACTTGATACTAGTGTGTTTGTAGTATGGTGTGTTACTCTACTGTATAGTATCATTGCTATTATTTACAATGCATATCGAAGGCCCACAGATGAAAAATGATACAAATGTTATTTTCGACTTAGAGAAAAAGAAATCATCAAACATGTTGATCAGCTGATCAACGAAGGTAAGCCTGCAATTACCATCTATAGATATGTAAAAACACAACTTGAAAAAGAACGTTGCTGCCAGGGTGGTTATCGTTCTGTAGGGTGCTGCTAATGACATGTATTATCTGTAATCATAGTTGTGATAACCCTCTTGAATATACCACAGTAAATGGTACTCAAGAAATTCACTGGAAGTGTGTTCAACAGGTAGTAAATACATATCTTGAAATTGATAAGAACATTCTACCACCTTGTCCTAAACTACAGGGGCTACCATTAGAAAAATGTATCAATATTCTCTGGGACTATGCTTTTACATGTCGTGATATAGCGATTCGTAATGAGAATCAGCTAAATGTTCTTAGGAAAGATATTGGTATGAAGTAAGGTTTAATATACAATATAATAAAGGAGATAGGTATGATGTATCTTATTCGTCGTTCTAGAGTTTCAGGTCGTGTAAATATGGCTATGATGAACATCACACATGATCAACTACAAGAGTGGTATAAGAAGGGTGGTGACCCCAAAAAAATCATGCCCACGCTAAAACCACATGAAGTTGATTTTCTACTCCATGGTGTTACTGAACAGGAGCACTCACAGTTTTTGTTACATGCATAGGTGAAAAATGAGTAAACAACGTAAAAATGCGATGGCTGATATTATTCGAGATACAGCCCTAAAAGATATCAATGAAGCTCTTAAAGAAGATGCAGGTACCCGTCTTGAGCTTCAGCGTAGTGGTGTAATTAAGCCACCCAGCCGGGCAACTTATAACATAGCCGTTATAAAGCTAGAAGATAACTCACATGTATGTAATGTATGTGAAACTCTTACTATTAATGAAATTCAAATCTTTCTACAAGGATTTCAGGCTGCATTATGAATTTTGATGGTCATACAAATCTAGGAATCTTCCCTACTAGTAAAACTTCAGATAGAGTACATGAGTCGACAGTTGACTCAATGGTAAAGCATCTTTACGATAATAAAATTGATGCTCATATATGTTTATATCCAAGAGATGGATATCATCTCTTGGAAGAAGTTGCAAAGAGAACACCAAATGTAAAACATATCGGTGTTCAAGTTTTAATGGGTAGGTTTAAAGAAGAAGCAACTGTTATTGAAGATATTGTGTATGATGTAAATCATCCTTCACGATCATTCTTGAATGGTGGTCTTTGTTATGGTATAAAAATTGCATCGCATCGAGGTTGGTGGAATCGCGACGGTGTTGTTGATTCAGGCTTAAACTACGCCGATTCTAGACTACTTGCGAAGATTTTTAAAAATCTTCCTGAAAATGCAATTGTATCGATGCATATGCAAGGTGAACCTACTTTTAGTACGCCACCTATTCCAATGTTACTCGGGCTATACGCGAGTAAATATGGGCATCTAAAGTTTATCGCCAATCACTGTGGTGACTATGGTCAGGCAATGTTGTCAAATAGGCCTGGCTCATATACAGATGAATCACACGGTCAACCATTTGGACCCCCATTTAGACACGCTCATAGTAGAGCAGTAATTAGTTCTACTGTGCACTATGCAAACGATATGCATAATCTACTTGCTGAGAGTTCAATCTTTACACCATATAAAGCATATGCTCTACGCACGTGTAAAAGATTCATTATTGGGTCTGATTTCCCGTTCTTAGATAGACCTGCTTTTTATACTTCAGAGAGACGTAAGTTTGAATTAAATGGTCATACACCTGAAAATATTGATCGTATGAATCAAAATGTTCTTGAGTGGATTCAAAATGATTGGAAAGAAAATGTAAGAATTCATGAAGATGAGTACAATTACAGATTTATTCCAGAACGTAAAAAGCAGAAAGTACGTCCATGAACAATGTTAAAGTAAAAATCTGGATGACAGATGGTACAATTCATTTTTATGACTTTGAATCGAAAGAAGCCGCTGAAGAATTCATTGTTCAAGAAGGTGATCATGTAGTTATGTATGAATTTGTGAGATTAAAATGAATTTAAGTGTGGTATAAGCGAAAAACAACAACAAGATGCATTTAAAAAGATGCATGAACATCTTAGAGAGTGGAAGAAGGTGTTTGCATTTCTTCCAACGACGGTGAGTAATTCGTATGAAAAAGGTAAAGAGTGTGTGTGTGGTTTGAATACTATGAAGAAAGATATGTTAAAGAGCAAAGCTATACCATGATAACATCATTCGGGCGACATGCATATGGTGTTTATCTAAAACAACATCGAATGGTCGGTAAAACGGATGACATATACAATGCAGATCATATTCACATAAATGAATCTAGTATGTCGAAGAAGTTTTTATGAAGACAGTTGTAATTCCAGTAGCAGGCTATGGAACTCGTATGCTACCTGCTACTAAAGCTATCCCAAAAGAAATGCTTATTGTAGTGGATAAGCCATTGATACAATATGCAGTAGAAGAAGTTATTGAAGCTGGTTTCACAGAGATTGTTTTTATAACATCACCTTATAAAAGTGCAATAGAAAATCACTTCGACCGTTCACGCGATCTTGAATACCAACTTCAAACTGAGAATAAACGAGAATTACTAAAACTAGTAAAGAATATTGTACCATCTCATGTGAGTATCTCATACGTGAGACAAGGCGAGCCTCGAGGGCTCGGGCATGCCATACACTGTGCAAAACCCTACATTCATGAGAATTTCTTTGGCGTACTTCTTCCTGATGAGATAATTGTTGATCCTGTTGGTGCTATGCAACAACTTATACATGAATGGAAGATGCATGTACTTGCACAAATTGGTGTGCAAAGAGTAACTGATAGTGAAAAATCAAAGTATGGTATTGTTGATACAATAAATGGCTATGTTGATTCAATAATTGAAAAACCAACTCGCCCCGTTGTTTCTAATCTCGCTATTGTTGGACGCTATATTTTACCATATAATATACTAGATGAACTATCAATACATGTTAATACACCTGGTGTTGAGGTATCACTAACAGATAGTATTGAGAATTGTATAGTGGTAAATGATACAAAAATAATGGCCTATGAGGTATATGGCCAAAGATTTGATTGTGGAAGTAAACTTGGATATGCAAAAGCATTCAATTATTTTGCATCGAAGCATGAAGAAATTGGAAAAGAGTATAAAGAGCATGTTTATGGTACATAACAGGAGTGTGGTTTATGGTGGCAGAAAAACAAAAGAAAATTGATCCTAATGGTGTGGATCATCCTGCGCATTACAACAGTGGTAAATTTGAAGCCATTGATGTTATTGAAGATTGGCAGCTAGGGTTTAATGATGGTAATGCCGTGAAATACATCAGTCGACATCGCCATAAAGGTACAGCTATCAAAGATATTGAAAAGGCGATTTGGTATTTAAATAGGCATCGTAACTTATTTCCCAACTTAGTATTTGTAAAATGAAACCACCAATTACCACACCTACTGTTGCACGAGCGGAGATAGTGCTATCTTCGACAACAATGCTGAATATGTCCGGTCAAGACATCACAGCAATGGTTTACAGTAAGCTTGCAGAAAATCTTGCCCAAAGTTTAATGGATAAGATTGTTGTAGATGCATCTGATACAGAGCGTGGTGAGAAGAGATATGTAGCAGAGATTGTATTCTGTACACTTGATGAGTTTAATAGATCAGAAGAAGAGTCAAAACCATTTAAAGAGCAGAAAGATATACCTATTGAATATTCAACGATGGATGAAGTAGAAAAAGAAACAGACTGGTATCGAAATAAACCTCCAATAAAACATGAATATCCGTGGGACGATACAATTAAAGCGGTTTCATCAAAAGACTATGAGAAACTGATCTTAAAATATATCAAAGATGGAAACATTTAACACAATTTTAGAAAAAATCTCCCACAATCCAAATGCATTACGTACAAATAGTGTAATTGGTTATTACCTTGCACTACCTAAAATTGGTGAGAGATTCGAGATGGTTTCAAAATCTCTCACCGAAGGTCTCGAAGCTAGACTTATATCCACTTCCCCTGTTAGTAGCATTACAAAAATAGATGAAAAGGTGACCGAATTTACAACACTTAATAGTAGATATAGAATTACAAAAATTTAAGGGTTGCCCATCATACCACTTTTTCATATAATAAAGTATGAAAAAGTTATCCTACCTTGAAAAAGCTCACATCTCTTATGAGCTTTGCGACTATCACAATGTTTTCTATACATTCTGGAGTTGCGCGGCAGTTTACTTCATCGAAGACTCAGATGAAATGAAATGCAAAACAGCGTGTGTTGTATTTCCAAAAAGTGAAGATTATAATCCCACCATCTACATCTGTGAAGAATTTTGGAATACACTCAGTCTTAAAGAAAAAATCTTTGTAATTTGTCATGAGTGTTTGCATATTATTTTAAACCACGGTATCCGCAATGGACGTGATAGGTTTAAGAATGCATCTCATCTCCAAGTAAATACAGCACAAGATATCACGATTAACGAAATGATCGTGAAAATGTTTAAATTCAATCGTAACGACGTAAGTTTTCAAGATAAACTTTGTTGGATTGATACAGTTTTTGCAAAGTCTGATGAAATTGACAAGGATCGTAATTTTTATTACTATCTTGAAAAAATCATTGAGCAAAACCCAGAAATTAAAACTGCTACTCTTGATGAACACATTGAAGAGGGTGATGCTCAAAGTAATAGTGCAGAATCATCTTTTGCAGAATCACTTAAATCAGAATTTAATGATAAGCAAGAAGCAGCAGAAGTTGAAAAGACACTTGAAAATACAGGTAATGCTCGTAGTGCTACAGGTCGTGGTCAACAAACACTTAATGCAACAACTGAATCAAAAAAGATTTTATTCAAAAATTGGGTGCATAAATTTGCAAAATCAAGTTTGTATGAAAAGCGTGAGGTAAAGGAGTCTTTCGCATTTCCTAACCGTCGTTATCAAGACTTCATCGCCAGTAACAAAGGTATTATGCTTCCTGGTATTGAAGAGCGTATAACTGTTAAACGAAATCGCTATAAAACAGCTATATTCCTTGATGTTTCTGGTTCCTGTGTAAACTATGCGCCTGATTTTCGTAAGATTGTAAATGGATTTAGCAAGTATAAACAAATCTTTGATATTGAATGCTTTGTATTTGATACGAGTGTAACCAAGATAAAGATTACCGATCATGTGCATATGGGTGGCGGCACTTCTTTTCACCCCATTGAAACAGTTTTGAGTAAGATGAATAAGTATCCTGATTGTGTAATCATTATTACCGATGGTGATGGTGATCGTGTAAACCCTCTGTACCCGGAACGCTGGGTGTGGATGATGACCGATCATCACAGTACTCGTTATTGCAATGAAAAGAGTAAGGTGATTCCAATCAAAGACATTGTTTTTTAGGGTTGCCCTAATTAAATAATTACCATATAATGGTTGTAAGTTAAATAAAAAGTGAGTAGAAAATGGCTATTGTAAGTGTCGAAGTTCTCAAACAATATATTCAAGCAGATTTAAATGTCCTCTTCATTGGTGAGCGTGGTGTCGGTAAGACGGCGCTGGCCGTGAGTGCATTTGAAAAATGCAACCTCAATTACAAATATTTTGGTGCATCGACGCTTGATCCATGGGTTGACCTCATTGGTACTCCCTCAAAGAATGAGAAAGAAGCAGTACCCTTTCTTGAACTTGTTCGTCCGGAGTTTATCATCAAAGAGAAAATTGAAGCTATTTTCTTTGATGAGTTGAATCGTGCTCCTGAAAAGGTTCTTAACGCTGTTATGGAGCTTATTCAATTCAAGAGTATTAACGGTTTTAAGCTCCCTCATCTTAAAGTTGTATGGGCAGCTATTAACCCTGAAACAGAAGATCACACGTATTCGGTTAATCACCTTGACCCTGCTCATATCGATCGTTTCCATGTTCATATCAACGTTCCTTATGAACTTGATGTAAACTATTTCCGTAAGCGTTTTCCTGAAAGTGTAGCTCAGAAGCTTGTCGATTGGTGGCGCGCAATGCCTATCGAGATTCGTCGTGAAGTTTCACCACGACGTCTCGAGTATGTCGGTGACGCTGCATGCCGTGGAATGAATCTTGAACATTTTCTTCCTGCTGCTTCGAATCCTGGTAAACTTCGCGCTGAGCTTAAGAATGCGCCTTTTTATTCGAAAATCGCGGCTGCCCAAGTTTCTGAGGGTGCTGCAAAATGTTTCATCAATGATAGTAAAATGAATGTTGATGCACTTGTTGAGAAATATAAGGCACGCGATGCAGCTGCTGTTACCTTCTGGAACAAGTATAAAAATCTTCTCCCCGAAGAGCTTGTCAATGCTGTTGAAAATACACAGTCAACTACTGCGATTGGTACACCGAAACCACGTAAAAGTGTACCGGTGATTAATATCAATCAAAAGTATGGCATGGATGATGTAATCGCTGTAACAAGTAAATCTTCGAATATTGATCAAGCTATCAATGTAACAGCAATGCAACTGACGACTCTTGATAATCGTAAAGAAGCGTTTAATAGTGTTAACATGGCTAACTTCAATGGTTCGGATGATGCTCTTTTGAAATTTGTAGAATCAAGAAAAGGTAATAAGAATTACATCGAGGTAATGAAGGGTATTATTAAGTTGATGGAACAATCAAACTCGACTACTCTTAAGTATCTCATGACGAGTGAAGATAGTACTCCTACATTGACGCTGCGTTTGATGCGTATTTCGATGCGATTTGCATCGAACAACCATACTACTATGGGTGTTGTCAATGGGAGTTTTATCGGCACTCGTCTGAAGCGTCTTGAAGTAGTTGAAGATCCCGACAAATTCTTCTACAAGTTTATGTTTTAATAAATAAGAGTAGAAGGTGGATAGACCACCTTCTCTCATTTTATAGGAAGGAGTTTCCTATGTCTGTAGTTAAAGTTTTTATTGGACGTTTTCAACCTTTTCACAGCGAGCACAAAGCTGTCGTTGATATGTCTATTGCATCTGCCGATAAGGTGATTGTCATCATTGGTAGTGCATTCCAGCCTCGTAACATCGAGAACCCGTTTACGTTTGCCGAACGAATGAATATGATTAAGGCAAATTATCCGAACTGCAGTAAGCTTATAGTTGAGCCCATTCGTAACACCATTTATAACGATCAAAAGTGGGCAAGTCGAATACAAGATATAGTTATTCGTAACACAAAGCAAGATGATCAAATTCAGATTGTGGGCCATGAGAAAGATGATAGCTCTTTCTATCTTCGAATGTTCCCGCAGTGGTATCGAATTGACACCGGTGTTCGCGAGAATATCAGTGCTACAGAAGTTCGTAAGATTTATTTTGAGGGTGGTAGTGAAAAGTTCTATGAAGGTGCACTACCGATTTTCACACGCTCCTTTCTTAATCTCTTCCGCAATTCAGAAGACTATGCTAAGCTCGTTCGTGAATATGAGTTTATCAAGAAGTATAAAGAAGAGTGGAAGAAGGCTCCTTACGCTCCCACGTTTGTGACTACTGATGCAGTTGTTGTGCAGTCCGGACACGTTCTAATGGTTAAAAGGCGTGCCGCTCCAGGTGAAGGTCTTTGGGCACTTCCCGGTGGATTTCTTAATCAAGATGAACGAATTGTTGATGGAATTATTCGTGAACTACGTGAAGAAACACAACTTAAAGTACCTGGACCTGTTTTGAAGGGCTCTATCAAAGACATCAAAGTTTTTGATCACCCTAAACGTTCACTACGTGGACGAACAATTACTCACGCAGCACTGATTCAATTACCCGATGGAGAATTACCTCACGTCAAGGGCACAGATGATGCTGAAAAAGCTATTTGGGTACCAATCGCAGGTCTTAATACAAGTCTAATCTACGAAGATCACTATGATATCATAGTGCATCTTCTGGGTAGTGTGTAATAGCGATAGACGCTATTTTATTAACTAAGTAAAGGAGCTTTACTATGAATTACAAAAACATCATTCTTAACACCGACTCTTACAAGGCAAGCCACTGGCTTCAGTATCCGCCGGGTACTGAATATGTATTCTCTTACATCGAGTCTCGTGGTGGTGAGAGTGATAAAACAGTATTCTTCGGCCTACAAGCTGCAATGATTGAATATCTTGAAGGTAGTGTATTCAATCAATCTGATATTGATGAAGCCGCTGAATTCTTCGCTGAGCATGGTGAACCTTTCAATCGTGAGGGGTGGGAAGATATGCTGCGTGATTATGGCGGCCGTCTCCCTATTGAAATTAGAGCAGTGCCTGAGGGTACCGTTGTACCTGTTGGTAATATTCTCGTTTCTGTTGTGAATACTGACCCTCGTTTCTTCTGGGTTACCTCTTACGTAGAGACTATGCTACTACGTGCAGTGTGGTATGGAACCACTGTTGCAACGATTAGTTACAACATTAAGCAATTGATTAAATCATACCTCGAAAAGACAGGTGATGTTAATGGTCTACCCTTCAAACTTCATGATTTCGGTGCACGTGGAGTAAGTTCCTTTGAAAGTGCTGGTATCGGTGATGCTGCACACTTGATAAACTTCATGGGTACTGATACCATTACCGGTCCATTATTTGCAAAGAAATACTATAATGCAAAAGGGTGTGTTGGTTATAGTATTCCAGCAGCTGAACACAGTACAATCACCAGCTGGGGCCGTCCTAACGAAGTTGAAGCATACCGTAATATGCTTAAGCAGTATGCAAAACCTGGTTCGCTACTTGCTGTTGTAAGCGATTCTTACAACATCTATCAAGCAGTTGAAAATCTCTGGGGACGCGAGCTCAAAGATGAAGTTATCAAATCAGGAGCCACTGTTGTTATTCGTCCTGATAGCGGTGATCCTGTAAGTGTAGTATCTGATTGTCTTGTAATGCTTGATAATGCTTTTGGGTCTGTTGTTAACTCTAAGGGTTACAAAGTATTAAACAATGTTCGTGTTATCCAGGGTGATGGTATCGATGAAGATATGATTCGTAAGATTCTTGAACGTATTACCTTACTTGGTTACAGTGCTGATAACGTTGCTTATGGTATGGGTGGTGCACTGTTGCAACATTGTAATCGTGATACCCAAAAGTTCGCGATGAAATGCTCTGCAATGCGAATCTTTGGTGAGATTCATGAAGTATATAAGGATCCTATTACGGATAGCGGTAAGCGCTCAAAACGCGGTCTTCTGTCTTTGTATAGAAACGCTGATGGCATTCTGTATACCGCACAAATCGATCCGAATAGAAAGGATCAAGATGAACTTCGCACCGTATTTCACGCTGGTACAATCATTACTCGTTACACTTTCGATGAAGTTCGTAGTAATTCACAGAAGGGGTGAAGTGTGCTATGGCAAATGGCATGATGAAGTAGAAAAACATATTAAAAGAAACCGTCTCATGCTATGTGGTGCAGTAGATCGTACACTCTTACTATTTGATGATCGTGTATGGCACCAAGGTGTACCAGCAGTTAGATCTGGTTGGAGATATTTCATTCGTATATCTCGTCATTTTGATAAAAAGAAGAATAAGTTTATTGTAAGAGATGGTAAGCGTACAAACGAGGTTAGGAAACAAGTACAAGTTTATATGAGTACTATTAATGCAGGGTGGTAAATTATATAATTGTTATTATGATGCTAATTGGAACAGCTATAGGAGTACCTTGTAGTAACTGTATTCGTGCTCCTGGTCCTCTTGACGGTACAAAACCTCTTACAAACATTTGTTGGACTTGTAAGACAAATGTAAGATATCCACTGTTTATTGAGAAAGTACAAGATAATGCAAATACACGAGTTGAATAACTCACTACCGTTCATGAATAAAATTCTCGATGTTTTTGAAGACGTCGATGAAGCTATTCGTGAATCAAATGATAATGTGAGTATTCCTTTCTGGTTTGCAGGTGGCTGTATCCGTTCAGCTATTGATGGTGATAAGATTAATGATTTCGATCTCTTCAGCCCCAGAGCTGTTGAAATTAAAGAAATCTTAATGAAGAAAAATCACTGCTCTTTTACAGATGAAAGAGTTTCAAATTTCTGGATAAACAACAACAAAATTCAAGTAGTAACACGTTTTGCCCCATCAGATGTTGAAGTGTTGTTTAGAACATTTGATTTTTCAATCGTAATGGCTGCATGTGATGGTAAAAATCTTATCTGTGATGATAGATTTCTTCTTGATGTTGCACAAAAGCGTCTTGTAATAGTAAATCTTACATTCCCTCTCAATACACTACAGAGAACTTACAAGTATGTGAAAAGAGGTTATAATATATGTCCGGTAGCAATTAAAACACTAGCACAGACAATTAATGGAATGGAGATAGATTGGAATAATCCTTCAGAAGATATATTTTCTTTCTATCCTGATGGTACACCTAGATTTGGTGGAGTTGATTAAGGAAAAGTTATGACAATTAATGTTACAGTAGTAAATACAGGTAGTGGTGCAAATCAAGAAGCTCATGTTAAAGTATTCAACGAAGGTACCGATGGTAAAGTCGTACACTCAGAGTTGATTGCAAAATTAAAAGCTAATGAATCAGTGAATACTGTTATCTATCCTGGTAGAATGATTTTTATTGAAGAAGTAAAGATTGAAAAAGTCTGAGCAACAAGAAAAGTGGGATCGACGTTTATTGATCTTGCTAAGCACATATCAACCTGGTCAAAAGACCCTAGCACGCAGACTGGTGCTGTAATAACAAAAGATCGAGTAGTTGTATCTGTAGGTTAGTGTGTAATTGAGGTTTGCTTGGCCCCTACTGCTAACCCAGTAGGTCTATCATGGAATTATTGATACTACTTACATTAGCTTTTTGCCTTTACTTGGCATTTAAGTTCACTTACTACTTCATTAAATGGAGTATGATTCTTATTGGAATCTTTGTGATACTCATAGGTGTATTCTTCTTCATTGGCTTTGGTTCCATCTATATTTTTCTTGATCCTGAGCTACAATCATTAATTAAATCTTTTATTTCAGGGTTGTTTCATCTGTGAAAGAACATTTCTACGTATTTTGTGCAATGGTGGTGCTTGATATGCTATGGACTTTATACGTCATGGCGACTGCGACTCATGCTGCACTGTTATCTGCTACTTGGGCTGCAATCATTATTGTTGTATCAGGATTTGTTACCCGTGCCTACGTAAAAGATAAGAAATTTCTTATCCCAGCATCTATAGGTGCATTTGTTGGTACGTGGATAGCAATTACATTCTTTAAATAGGGTTGCCCTAACTAAATAGTTAACATATAATGATTGTAAGATGTTAAATCAAGGAAAAAGATGAGAGTCAAGCTTAATATCCTCGATCAAGTTATTGGTAGTCAAGAATTTGAAGTTGAAGTTAAGAATCTTACTGGTCATCAACTTGTTAATGCTTATTTTAAAGCATTGAAAGAAACGGGCTGGGTGGGTGAGAGTGCACCCAAAGTTGTTTTCTTTGTTCGCGATAGAATAGATAGTGCCGTCTTCACTTTTCGAGATACCGAAGATGATGCATATTTTGGTAAACCTTATGTAACAGGTATTGCACGTGTTATTGGAGATGATTAATGTTTGCCGATTTTTATCTTGGAATGTGCTTTATCGGATTTCTAGGACTGGTGTTTGCAGTTCTCGGATATATTGCAGACAAACTTGAGGAGCGTGACCGTGAAAAATATTTTGTGGGCTAACTATTCCATTGTATTTGAGGATGGTGTGGCGACACCGAAAAAATGGGAATTCTTCGAATGTAAATCACGTGACACTGTTCGAGCTATTTTGGAGAATCGAATTACTGATATTCATGGTGCTATTAAAGTTCGCGTTCGAGTTTATGATAAAGCTCCTGCTTATGTTCGTAAAGCAGTGCATGATCAAACAATTCGTGAGTTTACTAGAGCTTACACTCGATTAGTTGCTCTTGACAAACATTTGGAGAAATATTAATGGTTATCTTTCCTGTTGGTTTTACCCCGTATCATTTTAGTGGTTATTATTGGCATGCATATGAAAAACACCTTTATTCATGTAAATCAGGTGTTTTGAAAAAGCTCAAATTACAAAAACCAAGCAAATGGAACCACCATCGATTTGGTTATTCAATTAGTAATCATGGTAAAAAGATTTTTGTTGAGCAAAAATATCTTGAAAAACACTATAATGCAATTATTGATTATACCTTCCCTACATACAAAACTCAGCCTGACCTATTTAATAAATAATGTTAAATAGGAGGTTTTATGGAACACAATTTTGTATGGCATAAAGGTATTAGAAATCTAGAACATTCAAGTTTTATTAAAGAATTACCAGATGTGACCGATCACCATGTTGAAAAGACGTTTGGACATGGTGCAGGAATGAAAGGTCAAAATAAAGAGAAGTATTCAAAGAGTATTGTTGTACACGATCGAAAACAAGGTCATAGCTATACTCTGTATAAATCATATGGTGCATGGCGAGTGGGCGGCTATAAAAACCACTATAAACACATCAAACTACCTGATGGAGTACATGCACATTCACCCAACGTTGACGAACTGCACCAGCATATTCTCAATAAAGGCTCTCAGAAAGTTGCAGAAGATGTTGTAGTTGAATCACACACTTTCATGCGAATTAAAAATATTTTAAAATAACTTGATTTGATAGTAGTAATATCATATAATAAATAATGCTGTAGATGCCAATTGGGTCTACAGCATTCTTGCTTAATAAAAAGGAGACTATATGACAGTAAGTAAACATAACTATCTAGATCCACTACGTCGTACATTTGTTGGTTTTGATGATATTTTTAAACAGTTTGAAAATTTCACCAGCCAAGTAGCGGAAAATTATCCACCTTTCAATATTCGAAAAGTTGATGAAAACAAGTATACAGTAGAACTTGCTGTTGCTGGTTTTACAAAACAAAATCTCGATATCCACATTGAAGGTAAAACACTTAGAATCACAGGTAAGACAGGTATTGTTGAAGATGATAAAGCATTCATTTTCAAAGGTATTGCTAACCGTGCATTCTCACGTTGTTTTACAATGGCTGATTCAATTGTAGTTAAAGACGCTGAGATTATCAATGGTATATTAAAAGTATATCTTGAATCAGTGGCACCCATGTTCGAGAAAAAGACTATTGACATTAAAGAAGGGGATAAGAAATGATTAAGAAATTCTTTTCGAAGATTGCCCACATCTTCAACACTGTAGTAGAAGTGATGAATGAAGCAAGCGATCTTCAAACACAGTATCGAACACCTAAGAGTAAGTAAGTATTATCATAAATAATGGAGCCAATTGGCTCCATTATTTTTACAGGTGCACAATGCAACTTACAGAACATTTTAATTTATCTGAATTTACAAAATCTCAACAAGCGGTTCGACATGGTATCGATAATACACCAAACCCACAACAAGTTGAAAATTTGCGTCAACTTTGTATAAATGTTCTTGAACCTATTCGTGTATGGTTCAAGAAACCTGTATTCATTTCCAGCGGGTTTAGAAATGAGGCTGTGAATTCTATGGCTGGTGGATCAAAGACAAGTGATCACATGAAGGGTGAAGCTGCAGATATTGAAATATTTGGAATTGATAATTGTGCATTAGCTCTTTGGATTAAAGAGAATTGCAAATTTAATCAACTTATTCTTGAATTTCATAATCATGCAGCTGATATAAACAGTGGATGGATACACGTATCATATAGATCTTCAAATAATAAGAATGAAGTTTTAACTGCAAGACGTTTACCAACAGGTAAAACTCAATATTTACCTGGGTTAGTGATATAGTAAAAACACCTTATAATATAATGTGTTAATAGTGAATGGTGATGGATGCGCTTCTATACAAACTTTCTACAGCTAAAAAATAAAGTCTTTATTCGTGGTTGGGATGATGGTAATAGATTTAATGATGAGATTAAATATAAACCACATCTTTATGTAGGTTCACAGGATGCTACTCAATACAAAACTCTTAAAGGTAATTATCTACAAAGAGTTGACTTTGATGATATATCAGCGGCTCGTGAATTCGTAAAAAAATATGAGGATATATCAAACGTAAATCTGTTTGGATCTACACAATTTTCTTATGTGTGTATGCATGAACAGTTTCCAGGAACTGTTCAGTATGACTCTTCAAAAATAACTGTATTATACATAGACATTGAGGTAAAATCCGATGGTGGCTTTCCTAATGTTGCCCTAGCCGACCGTGAAGTAACAGCTATTACACTCTATTATCTTGGTAACATCTATACGTTTGGTTTAAATGATTTTAAGACTACAAAGAAGAATAGTCATTATGTAAAATGTAAAGATGAGACACAGCTTCTTACGAAGTTTATGGATGCATGGGAATTAATAGATGCAGATGTAGTTACCGGTTGGAACGTCGAATTATTCGATATGCCTTACATTATGAAGCGTGTCGAAAATGTACTCGGCATCAACGATGTTGCAAGATTTTCCCCCTACAAGAAAATACACACAAAAACAATTCAATTTGCAAATAGAGATATTGAGGTCCCGGTTCCTCTTGGTTTAACAATTCTCGACTATCTACAACTATACAAAAGATTCTCTTATACACCTCAGGAGAGTTATCGACTCGATCATATTGCAAATTATGAACTCGGTAAAGGTAAGTTAGATTACTCTGAATATGACTCATTAACTGAGCTATACATTAAAAACCATCAGAAGTTTATCGAGTACAACATTGAAGACGTACTACGTGTTGTTGAATTAGAGGGTAAGCTTGGATTTATTGAGCAGGTGTTTGCTATTGCTTATGATTCAAAAGTTAATTATCAAGATACACTTACAACCGTAAGACTGTGGGACACCATCATTCATAATCACCTTTATGATAAAGGTATTATGGTACCTCATGTAAATTATGATGAACGTGGGTTTGAATCATCAATTATTGGTGGTTATGTGAAAGACCCACAGGTTGGATTACATCATTATGTGACGTCTTTCGATCTTACATCTCTCTATCCAATGATTATTCAACAGTATAATATCTCACCGGAAACCTTTCGTGGTATAATTCCAATTGATGGTGCAACAACTGAAGAAAAAATTATCAAAGTACTTGAATATGCATTTGATAAATCAGAGACTCGTGAATTTATCAACAATCAAAATGTTACTGTTTGTGCATCCGGTTGTACATTTGATCGTGATTATCAAGGTTTTCTACCCGCTCTTATGGCTCATGTATTCACACAAAGAGATAATTACAAGAAAGAGATGCTGAATGCAAAGAAAGAGCTTGAAAAGACAAAGAACAAAGAAAAAATAAAAGAAATTGAATCCCGTATAGCGAAATTCAACAATCTTCAAATGGCAAAGAAGATTCAACTCAACTCAGCTTATGGTGCTTTGGCTAATAGATTTTTTAGGTGGTATGAACCTAAATTCGCAGAGTCTATTACAATGTCTGGTCAACTAACTACAAGATGGATTGAAAGATCCATGAATCAGTTTTTTAACAAACATCTGAAGACAGATAATGTTGACTACATTATTGCATGTGACACCGATTCGATGTATATTAGATTGGGTGAAATATTTGAAAAAGTATCTGTTGAAGATGATAAGAAAATTGATTATATTGATAGACTCTGTAGAGATGTATTAACACCGTTTATTGATGGTGAGTTCGTAAAACTTGCAAAATATGTTAACGCTTTCGAGCAAAAGATGTCAATGAAGCGTGAATCGATTGCTAACAAAGGTATATGGACCGGTAAAAAACATTACATTCTCAACAATTATGATCATGAGGGTGTAAGATACGCGCATCCTAAACTTAAGATGATGGGTATCGAGGCGGTACGATCTTCAACACCACCTGCATGCAAAGAAGCTATTAAAGAAGCGATCCGCATTATTATGAATGAATCGCATGATTCTCTTCTTGATTTTATTAAGAAAGAACGTAGTTTGTTTGGTTCGAAACCATTTGAAGAGATAGCTTTTCCACGAGGTGTAAAAGAGGTTAGAAAGTATACAGATAAAGATACCATATACTCTAAAGGAACACCTATTCATAGTCGTGGGGCTCTTTTATTCAATATGCTTCTTGAAAAAACAGGTATACAGAATAAGTATGAACCAATATATGATGGTGATAAGATCAAATTCTGCTATCTCCGTATGCCAAACCCATTATGTGAAAATGTGATTGCTATTAAACATTCTCTACCACCAGCTTTTCAACTTGATAGTTACATTGATTATGACACACAGTTTGACAAGGGCTTTATGTCACCTATTCGTAGTATTACAAATGCTATTGGGTGGGACATCGACAGTAATGATTCACCCTTGACAGCACACTTTAGATAACATATAATAGTATGTTTACACAGGAGTTTTTATGACAGAATTTCTTAGAGATTTAATTGATAGTATAAAAGATGAAGATACACACCTTGCAGTAGATGGAAGTAATTCAGCAGAGTTCTTTGGTTATATTGATAGTGGTAGTTACATGCTTAACGCAGTGTTAAGTGGTTCAATTTATGGTGGTGTGGCGGATAATAAAATTACAGCTCTTGCAGGTCAGGAAGCTGTAGGTAAAAGCTTCATAGCTCTCAGTATTGTCAAAGGCTTCCAGCAGATGTATGAAAATTCTGGTATTATCTACTATGATACTGAAGCTGCTATTACAAAAAAAATGATGAGTGATCGAGGTATTGATGTGTCTCGAGTTGTAATAGCAGAACCTGATACAATTGAAAAATTTAAAACTCACTGTCTTCAGATGATTGATAACTATATGAAGATGCCTGAGTCAAAGAAACCGAGAATTCTTATGGTTCTCGACAGTCTTGGTAATTTACCTTCAAACAAAGAACTAGAAGATTCGACGGAAGGTAAAAATGTTAGGGATATGACCCGCGCGATGGCAATTAGAAGTACCTTTAGAACACTCACTCTTAAGCTAGCACGTGCAAAGATACCTTTAATACTGACGAATCATACTTATGATGTTGTTGGTGCGTATTTTCCTACGAAAGAAATGGGTGGTGGGGGTGGTATTAAGTATGCCGCATCTTCTATCGCTTTCTTATCAAAATCAAAAGATAAAGAAGAAACCAGTGTTGTAGGTGTTATAGTAACAGCATCAATGTACAAGTCGCGACTTTCAAAAGAAAATCAAAAAGCTCAGTTTAAACTTAGTTATAAGAATGGTCTTGATAGATATTATGGTCTACTCGATCTTGCTGAGAAGTATGATATCATCAAAAAGGGACCAAAAAAGTATGAGTTCCCTGATGGAAGAAGCGAATTCCAAAGTAGAATCTACGCAAACCCTGAAGCATGGTTTACAAAAGAAATTCTTGATAAGTTAGATGAAGCTGCAAAGAAAGAATATGCTTACGGTCTACATGATGAAGTAGAAGTCGAAGAACTCGATTTAGATGAGTCCACAACCACATGATTGAAAAAGTAATACTTCAAAACTTAGTATTTAACGAAGAGTATACACGTCGCGTAATATCACACATTGATAGTAAGTATTTTGTTACGAATGATTTATGTATAGTATTTAAACTAATCGAACTACACTTTAGAAGGTATGGTAAGCTACCTACTAAAGAATCTCTATTAATTGATATTGACAAAGTAACAACACTCAAACAACAAGATTATATCGGTGCTGTTGAAGCTATTAATTCATTCGAGAAAAAGGATGAAAATATCGACTGGTTGGTGACTGAGACAGAAAGATTTGTTCAAGAGAAAGCTCTCCACAATGCTGCGCTTGAAGCGATTACTATCATGGACGGTAAAAGTGATAAGCCAAAGACAGCAATTCCAACACTGTTTAGTGAAGCACTGTCTGTAAGTTTTGATAGACATATCGGGCATGATTATATTGGTGATTGGGAACATCGATATGATTATTATCACACAGAAAAAAAACGTATACCGTTTGATATTGAAATTCTAAACACTATCACGCGTGGTGGGCTAATACCAAAAACTTTAAACGCTGTCCTCGCTGCAACCGGTGTTGGTAAATCAGCTTTTATGTGTCACTGCGCTGCTTTCAATCTCGCGTCTAACTACAATACTCTATACATTACACTTGAAATGTCTGAGGAAGAAATATCTGCACGAATTGATGCTAATTTATTCAATATTGCAGTTGATGAGGTAGAGATGCTACCTAAAGATGTGTTTCAAAAGAAAGTAGAACGCATCAAACAGAAAACCACAGGTAAATTAATTGTAAAAGAATACCCTACAACATCTGCTGGTGCTTCTAATTTTAGACATCTACTTAATGAGTTAAGAATCAAACAAAGTTTTGTACCTGATATAATCTACATTGATTACCTCAATATTTGTGCATCTTCTCGTTTAAAGATGGGCGCAGGTGTTAATAGTTATTCATATGTTAAAGCAATTGCGGAAGAGTTAAGAGGTTTAGCTGTTGAATTTAATGTACCAATATTTACAGCAACCCAGACAAACAGAGAAGGGTATGATACAAGTGATATATCGATAACATCAACATCTGATAGTATGGGTGGTCCCATGACGCTCGATTTATTCTTTGCACTTGCTTCAATAGAAGAGCTTGCAAAATTAAATCAAATCTATGGTAAGCAATTGAAGAATAGATACGCCGGTTTATGGAAACATAACAAGTTCCTTCTTGGTGTTGATCTTGCAAAGATGAAATTCTTTGACGTTGAACAAGAGAGTGGGGATAATGTAGCTACACAAGAAGATAAGCCATTATTTGATGATACTAAAAGTGGTGAGCGTATAGCTAGTGAATTCTTTAAGGATTTAAGATGATCATATACTATGGTTCAAGACGGTATGATCCTGCTATCTATAATTATGCTAAACAACTAAATATACATCGAAAAAAGTTTGAATTGACTCTCGAACATAAGAAAATGAATAGTGATGATTGTGGCTGCACCACCGTTATTAGTGATCGACATTATAAGATCACTCTCTACACACCACAGAAACCACATGAGTTGTTTATTACATTAGCTCATGAAATGGTACACGTGAGACAAATTCTGCTAGGTTATTTCGATGGTGAAGTAGATATTATCGATGGTAGGCAATCACTTTTATGGAAGGGTATACCTCATACCCTAGATAGTAATGTTATCCCACCCTGGGAACATGAAGCATATAAACTTCAACAAATATTATATACAAACTACCTTAAACATAAATAAAATTGTAGCTCTGATCGTTACATTTTAGGGGTAGTTATGAGAGAAGTTTATGAAGTAGTACGCAATCTACAACGTGAAAACCACGAAAAAGAAATAAACACCTGGGCCGATGAGGCTCTTGAACGATATGATCTTTACGGTCAGGGTAAAGACTTACTTGAATGGGTCAAAGATTATGTGTATCGCTACACATGCAATAAGAGTTTATCTGAATCTGTTGCATACAAAGTAAAAGTTGATATACGAGATGAACGTCGTGGAAAACAAAAACAGGTAGATAAAGAAGAAATTCAAAAGAAAATTATCGATGAAGTAAAGAAACCTGTAACAAAAACACTTAAAGAATTACGTGAAGAAACAGGTCTTCAGAGTACAAAATTAGAACCGTCTTCACGTTTTAGAGTACATTTTAGACGTGGTAACACAGAATTTACAGGTACGAAAGTGTTTGTAGCAAGAGATCCAGCTGCAGTAAAAACACATTTTCTATCTAATTTCAAATCAAAAGTAGAAAAAATAGAGAAAATTGAAAAATGAACTCATTTCAAAAATTCCATAATCTAAGTGATAAACTCGTTAATAGTGTAAGAAGTATAATTGTCCCGAAAGTAGAAGCACCAATTACAGAAGAAGTAACACACCTTAAAATACATGCAAAAATAGGTGGTAAAACCGGCTACGTTAAAGATGATAAGGGTGCTACAATGGTATTCACATCACCTGAAAAAGCAAATGCACATATTGATACATTGAAGAAGCATCTTGGACCACTCGCAACTCACGCTGAGTTTACACATGTTCCTGCTATTGGTAAAAAAAGTTTAGATAGAAAAGCCCGTCTGGGTGAAAGTGATGAGAAATTTAAACAACAATTTGATTTTGAAAAGTGGAAGAAATCAGGAACACATAAAAAAATTGTACCACAGTATATAAAACTCTCAGATGGTTCAAAAATGTTAACTGGTAGGACATCTTTAAGAAAAATTAAAGAAGAATTCATTCATGAAGGTAAAATAGATCACTTTACAGTTGCTAAGTATCTTTTTACGAAAAATTTAGGATCAGTAAAGGGTGGTGTACCTAATCTTTCACAGGTACGCGAATGGGGCCAACCACTGAAAATTGAAGGTATAGACTGGTCACAGGTACATCAACATATGCAACACATTCATAAACAACTAGCAGGTGGAGTATCAAAATGACAACATTACAAAAATTTCATGGAATCTCTGATTCCCTTATTAGTGCAGCACGTGGCATAGTATCTGAAGGTAAAAGAGGTCGACCTGCAAAAGTAGATGCTAATAAAGATGAAGGTCCAGAACCTGATCAAAATATACTTGTCCATCTACGTAAATCAGTTGATACAAATGGTACACATGAGGTAACATTTGGTGACGGTGGTAAGCATAAGGTAGCAAAAGATGTTGCTCATCATGTCCTATCAGCTGTAGAGAAATTAAAGCCAGAGCACCGTGCAAAAGTACAGTCACATATACAAGCATCTCATGATAACCTCATTCAATTACATCAGGGTCTAAAGAGTATTAAAGAAGATGTTGAACAAATTGATGAATTGTCAAAGAAGACACTTGGAATGTATCTATACCAGGCAGGTAAGAGTAAAGAGTCTCTTGTTAAAGCGAAAGAAGATGGTGTAAATGCGCACCAAAAACTCACTGATGTTTCATATTCTGGTCATATTGAACCAACTGACCGCACAATGATTGATAAGGTCCGTAGTAATATATCAGCAGGTATTAATGCAACCAAGAAAAAAATTGAAAAACGCGATATAGGTGCCTTTAGAGCACTTAGACGCCTTACAAAAGAAGATGTTGATATTACAGAATCTAAAGTAGCTATTACACTTTATCAGCAACATCATGCAAGAATTAAAGAATTACTCAAAGGTATTAATGCTGGATTAGATGCTCATAAAGCAGCTTGTGCAAATAACTGCCACCACGGGCATGTAGGTGATCTAAGAGAGTATGGTAATCAGCTACAGAGTATGCATGATAGTCTATACCGTCAGGGTGAATTCGCTGATAAATAATCACATAAATATAAAAACAAATATAGGAGTTTAACAATGGCACAATGGAAATCAGCTGATCAGGCTAACGGGGCACCTGTTGTAGGTGTTGAGGCCAAAGTATCAGCGAATGGCGAAGCAATGTTTGGTAATACAGTTGGTGATGCTTTCTTAGATGGTAAAGCTGTAGGTGTATTCGGTGTTTCAGCTGCAGAAACAGCTAATACACTCGCTAGTGGTATTACACATGCTGGCTGGGTAAAAAGGTCTGCAGGCCAAGGTCCTGTAGTATCAGTTACTGTTGCAGCAGGTGGTACAGGTTATACAAATGGTGCAGTAACATTTGGAGCCGGTGTTGGTAATGCAAACGCCACCGGTACCCAGCTTACAAATGGTTCTGGTGTAATTCAATCTATTACAATAACTGCTGGTGGTCGATATGTTTCAACACCTACAATTACAGCTAACGGTGCAGGCTCCGGTGCAACACTTACAGTAGTAATGGGTGGTCGTGCAAACAGGGTTCATCACGAGACACTCGTTGCTATGGGATCAATGACTGGTGATGCTTCAGATGATAGCTTATTCCCTGATGCATAATGACTGATCGCGCTTCTAAAATATCAGAACTAGATGAGGTATCTTCATTAGCGGATACCTCATTAATTGTTGCTGTTAATGAACCCAATACTGCTAACGCAGTTACTGTTGCTGTTACCAAAGGTAATGCACTAAAAAGTATTGTATCAAATACAATTACCACAAATACAGTGCTAATTACTGCTAATAACACACCTTCTGGAAATAATGATACTGTTGTTGCAAGAAAATTTTGGTGGGATGACAATTATTTGTATGTTTCAATTGCAAATAACCATATAAAGAGAGTGCCTTTGGAAAGTTTCTAATGAATAATGATGTGATTAATGAAACAAATTATGTACTTTATGCAGCAAAACATTATGAAAATCCCCAGTGCTTTGATACAATAGAATTTTATGAAGATTTAAATCGTATCAAATACATTAAAAGACTTCTTACGAAATATAAAGAAACAGGGGAATTGAGAGAGAGACTTGTTGTTAATCATATTATCATATTATTCAATGTTTTTGGAATTGAAGCTACATTAAAGTTACTATTTTTGAAGTTGCCCGGTTATTATGACTGTCTGAAGGCGTTTTTGTTGTATCTAGATAGAATGCCAGATGTAATGCATGGGATCGGCTTTAATAATCGTACAATAATAAGTTCAGAGATAGAAATGGATAGTAGTATTTACAACACACTTAAAAAACTATAATGGCTGGTAAAATTGTTGATACCTTTCTTATTTATCACATTGTTAAAAGGATTGTATTACCTTTTGAACAATGGGACGCGTTTAAGCTGGGTATTATCGACAAAGATGGTAAAGTATTAAGAAAAAGAGAAACTCTCACAAAGTCTGAAGAATTGAAAGCATGGGGATATTTTGATATTCTCATTGCTAATTTAAAGAAGTTACTCGCGAAAGTTCCAACAGGTAGTTCAATGCTAACATCAACTGCCGCAGCAATGCTACTACTTCGTGAAGAACGTAATACTCTTGAAATGACATATGAGGAATTTACAACGAAATTAAAACTTCTCGAAGAAGAGGTTGCTGTTAATAATGCTGGTGGTGGAAATATCGCAGGTATTGGTGTAGGACCATCAGGTGAGCCAGGTAAAACACGTAGAAAAAAAATAGAAATACTAAAAAGAATTGTAAGAAGAAGCGATGGTTCAGCCAACAACACCAACTAAAGAACGACGAACAACACCACGTGAGAAAACTTTTATGATTAGAAATTTTATTGTAGTTGTATTGATAGCTCTTTATGCTTATGTTCAGTGGTTTCTTTTAAATGAATTAGTTAATGTTGACATGCGAGAGATAGTGATGAGATCTCTCGGTACACTCGATGCGTTGTTGGGTCTTGTTGTAGGTTATTATTTTGGTTCTTCTGATTCAGGTGTAAAGAAAACAGAAATTCAAGCACATAGGGGTGATACAAATGCCAACGGTAAAGAAAGTTAAAAAAAATCAAAGTCGACCAGTAAGTGAGCGTCGAAAAATTGATTTTATTATTCTTGATACTCTTCAAAATTTCAAAGAAGAATCAGATAAGTGGCGTCAAGAAGCAAGTGAAAATCTCGAAGTTGTAAAGAAAGAAGTACAGACCTTACAGCAAAACCTATTTGAATTTAAAACTTCAGAAGAAAGTCGTATTAAGAAATTAGAAGAAGCGTTTCCTGAAGAAGATCTTGCAGTGCATCGCCATTATCATGAATTGATCTCTAATAAAGAGAAATGCGACGCGAATTTAAAGCAAAATATTAAAGAAAGATTAATTACTGGTGGTCTATGGTCACTACTCGTTCTAATAGGTCTTGCTTTATGGGAATACGCTAAAACAAGTATAAAGTAATTACTTGAATACCTTATAATAATGATTGTTATGTTTTTGGAATTAATATGTGGCTTGAACAGAAGTATGTAAGTCTAATATCACCACGGCTTGAGCTATTCAAGAAGATATCAGATAATGTATGGAATTTCCGTTGTCCATATTGTGGTGATTCAAAAAAGAATAGAAGAAAAGCACGTGGTTATCTATTCAACTATAAGAATAGTATCATGTTTAAATGCTGGAACTGCAATCTATCTCATGGATTGAAACAGTTTCTACAAGATCAAGATAATAGACTTTATAATGAATTCTTATATGAAAAAATTGGTTATGTTGATGAAAATCAAATTGAAATCGCTTCACCTATAGTAAAAAAAGAACAAAGTGCATTTACGCACTTTTCTAAATCACCTCTTTCAAAATTAGAAAAAATATCATCACTTCATCATACACACCCAGCTCGTATGTATGTAGATGAACGTAAAATACCACCTAGGTTTCATTACAAACTATACTACGCACCTAACTACAAAGAGTGGGTTAATAGCTTTATACCAAATAAATTTAGTAACACGTCAATTGCTGATAGTCGACTTGTTATACCCATGCTTGATTCGGAGAAAAGGTTCATTGGGTGTACAGGGCGCTCGATTAATAAGAATGAGAAAGTAAGATATATTAGTGCTGTAGTTAGTGAAGAATCAGAGAGGTTATTTGGTTTAGATGATCTTGATAGAAGTAAGCCAATGTATGTCACAGAGGGTGCTATTGATTCATACTTTATTGAAAATTGTGTTGGTTTAGGTGGTACAAACTTTATTAATTTTCAGCCTAATAAAGACGAAACAACTATTATTATAGATAATGACCCACGTAATAAGGAAGTTGTCAACAGACTTCATCAACTAATTCTCGAAAATTATAAGGTTTTTATATGGCCACAAAATTTAAATGATGTAAAAGATATTAATGAATGGTTTTTAAAGTGTGGAAGTACAGCAGATATTAAATTAACAGTAGATGCAAATACATTTAGTGGCCTAACAGCACTTGCTAAGTGGATGCAATGGAAGAAGATATAAGGAGAATTATTTGCCAGGGCGCCCCTTACCTAACCTAGCGAGTCTCCACTTTAAACGAGTCTCAAGAGATGGTGGTGTTTCATTCCTACCACATAGTGAGCATTCATATAAACAGGCTCCTTATCAACCAATTACAAAGGAGCAGTATGAAGAAGCAGTAGCAAAGATGCCTAAAATTGATTGGTCAGGATTTACAGAGATGGATGATAATACCGTGGCATCACAAAATTTTGCGTGTGAGGGTGCTACTTGTGAAGTAACTTTTAATATGCCATGAGGTGAGTATGGTTGATTTTGAAGCTTATGCGAAGTACCCACAGTTTTCTCATTTTTATGATAAACTGTGGGTAGCTAAACAACAGAACGTGTTATGTGGTACATCTGAAGATCCAATACCATCTTCAAACACGTATGTTGTGAAGCCCATAATCAATCTTTATGGTATGGGAATGGGTGCAAGATATGTATATCTTGAAAAGGGATCATTTATTCAAGATGATACAATGATGTGGTGTGAAGTATTTGATGGTGACCATGTATCTGTTGATTATAAACTCAATAAAGAAGTGGGTATGTATGTACAAAATACAACAGTAAAGGGATACAGAGGTTTAAAAGGACGTGATAAATATTCCACCCAATTTTATAAATGGGAACGAATCAATAAACATTTCGTTCTCCCAACTTTTGTAGAAGAGCTTGATGTTGATGTATTCAACATTGAATTTATCGGTGATAAAATCATAGAGATACATCTACGATCAAATCCCGACTTTCTACACCACGGCTTCCGTGCACTACATGTTATAACTGATAAAACAACACGTAGTGAAATCGAGATCTACAAATCTATGGGATACTTCTGGGTTGCAGATAGAGTTGAGTGTGAGGATTACACTAGACTTGGCTTCTTTGGAGCACCTTTATAAATCATACTTGATAACGTTTTTACGGTAGTATTTTGATGCAATATTAGAATTGTAAAACTTATCACTTTCTAATACACGTAAATCGAATTGATATCTTAATTCCATATAATTACATTCACCACGTGATTTACACCATCTAAGTATCTCTCTTTTAAAATGATGTCTACCTAATGTTTCGATTTCTTTTAAAAGCTCTGGCGAAGAACTCCAATAATCTCGCCAGTCTGATTCAACACGAAATTTCTTTATCTTTTTGTTTTTCTGTTTTGTCTTTGAAAAGGTAAGATATTTCCTACCAATGTACGATTTACCATTAACTACATTTGTTATCATGTATATGAAACCATACATATTTGCTGGTGCTTCAATAACTTCAACATCATTAAATGTCCACATTTAATATTAACCTCATTTATTATATAATGTATTTATGAAAATATTCTACATGAGTGATCTACATCTTGAATTCGGACCTCTAAGTCTGGTTGACTTTGAAGGTACGAAAGATGATATTGTTATTCTTTCTGGTGATATCGGTGTGGCTGCAAGTATTAGATCGTTACACAGCTTTCTTGCAGAGTTGAAAGAGCGTGTGAGACTTGTACTCTACATACCTGGTAACCATGAGTTCTATGGTCAGAACATGAGTAAATCATTAGAAGATCTCTATACCATGCAACACCAACTTGGCAACAATGTTATTTTTGGTGAAAAAATCTATAGAGTAATCAATGATATTGCATTCATTGGTGCTACGATGTGGACTGACTTCAAAAATCGTGATTGGTATGCAATGCAACATTGTAGTCGTAATATGTCTGATTTCGATGTTATCAGACATGGAAAAGACAATCGTAGATTTCTTCCCGAGGATTCTATCAACATTTTCGAAGATCACTATAAGTTTATTGAACATAGTGTAAGAATCGCAAGAGCTGATAATCTTAAAACAGTGGTGTTTACACACCACGGTGTAAGCGAGATTGCATCGCTACCACAATTTAAAGGTAGTATTTTACAAGGTGCATTTTTCGCAAGCATGGAAGATGAAATCCTTACATGGCAGCCAAATGTATGGATTCATGGTCATATACATAATACAGTTGATTTTTCAATTGACCAAACAAGGATTTTAACTAACCCCCGTGGATACTACGGTCACAGTCTTAATCATCAATTTGATATTAATGGGTGCCTCGAATTATGAATGTTTATGTAGTCGATGTAGAGAATGTGTTATGTGATGAAAACACCACTGTTGAAAAGAATGTTATTAAGGCTTTTCAACAGTGGTCTCGTAATAAGACTGTATATTTGATTACTCACCGAACTCTTAACGATGTAACCCGTTTGATTAAACCCTTGATTCCTATGGTATCAGGAATTTTGAGTCAGAACGGCCACAATATACATCGAACAAGTAACTTATCGCAGTATACGAGTGTGAGTACATCATGGAAAGCATCTTCTGAGTTAATAGATTTTCTAAATCAAGAACTACAAAAAAGCTTATACCCAAGGAAAATGGGTAAGCATATCATCAATCTACCTACTATGTGTGTTTTTTCAGTTCATGGTGTTGATGTGGATGATACTAAAAAGTACATTGAATGGGACTCACGAAATCGTGAACGTACTAAACTCATTAAGAAAATTAATGAAGAATTTACTGATCTACATGCTCGTCATCTCGGTGCAGCTAACATAATGATTACAAAAAGAAATGATGGTAAAGAATGTATTAGTAATATTATTGCGACATGTATCTACATGGCAGATGGTATTGTTAAAACCGAGGCAGGTATTGAAGGTGACGATTTTGCATTAGTAGAGTCTCAGAAAGGTAATTCACTCTTTACACCTGTCCGTGTAAGAGATAAGAATGAAATGATTAAAATAATGGAGCACAGTTAATGTTAAATGCAAGTTTTAAGATACAAAAACAAACCAAAAGAGTTTCTGCGCTTTTTACAAATAATAATGAGCGTAAAGAATATCTAAGACGTATGATTGATGTTCAACATGCAGCTGAAGAATCTGCTAAACGTAGACAACGTAGTAAAGAAGAATCTACAGCAGTAGATGTTGAATAATTATAAGATAAAATAGTTGTATGGGCAACCCTTACTTTATTTTATTGTTGAGTTAACTTATAATATGTGTAAGTTAACAAATAAGGTGATGAAATGACAGACACTCACAACGTACTCGCGATTAAAATCATGGGTGAAGATGAGCCTGTATATCAAGGCCCTGTAACTGATCATGAACTAACTCATGCATTGAACTGGTACAAACAAATGTGTGAGTCAAAAGATGCGAAGAAATACCTTCTTCGCTACCTTAAAGAGCGCAAAGTAGAAGAGAGTCTTTACAAAGCTGTAGATCGAGTTAACGATCAGCATCTTGATGCTACTCTTTGCTTCCTATCTCGTATGGTTATGAATGGTTCTATTCTTAACCCTAATCACTTAAAACGGTTTGAAGAGAAACTTACCTCACTTTTTATTCAAGTTAAAAAGAACCGTGAGCCTGTTGAAGTAGTTGAAGAAGTAAAGCCTAAAGTTAACCTTCAAGAACGCACAGAAAAATTTATTCTTCAAGTATGTGGTGAAATTGATACACATATTGATAAGATTATTACCTCCTCAGATTATCAAGAAACTGTTGATGTGCGTGGTATCTTTACCACTCTTAACGTGAAAAACACTCACGGTAAACGTATTGCAGAAATTTACAAGAAAGAACGTGACGAGTGCATTGAAGCTATTACAAAGTGGGATGATATGTCAGATGATAATCAGATTTCTGAGGCATATCGCAAGTATGGGAAGATTGGTTTGAAGCGTATCATTGGTTTTTATGATTCTATTATCAATGGTTCTCTTAAACATACCGAGGTAGCAGGTAATACACGTAAACCTCGTAAAAAGAAAGAGAAACCTCCTACTATACTTACACAGAAATTTAAGCCTCTCATGGAATATGCAGGTGTAAAAGGTATCGAACCTAAAGATGTAATTGGTAAGAGCATCATATACATCTATAATGTCAAGTATAAGAAATTTGGTGTTATTGTAGCTGATGATAACACAGGTATCACTGCTAAAGAGTATTCTTCAACTCTTTATAACGTGAGTACTCATAAATCAGTTGGTAAAACTCTACGTAAACCAGAAGAGTTTATTAAGAATGCAGCCGGTGCAACAAGTGTAAGTCTAAAACGTATGTTTGATGATCTTACTACGAAAGCCAGCACACAGAGTCCACGTATTAACGAAGATACAATCATTATCAAGGCTTTCTAATGAAGTATAGTGCATTAGAAATATTTTGTTACATGATTATAACCATGGCACCGTTGCCATTAAATACTATCATGCGGTATGTTGAAATAGATAGAAGTGGTTTCATGTACTTCTTCTCACTCACTACTGTATTAGTATTATTTGGTGTGGGTGTACTTGGTGTAGCATTCACACTATTACACAATTTTAGGATTGAACTTAATGATAGAAACTAATGACTTAAACAAAAATGCAATGGGCGGTACTGAATTAATGGGCCACGCTCTACACAAACACGTTGATGGTAAACTACTTGAACACTTTCAAATTATACAATCGCGTGTAAGAGATATTGATCCAAACAAGATTCCCATTCTTTGGCTCCATGATCTACCGGGAGACCCGGAGAGTGAACATCTTAAAGCTGGTGGGTGGAATAGGTTTGAAAAGATTGTATTCGTAAGTCACTGGCAGCAACAAGCCTACCATCGACACTATGGTATACCATATTCGAAAGGCATTGTACTTCAAAATGCAATAGAGCCGATTGAAGATGTAGAAAAACCAGATGATAAAATTAGAATTATCTATCACACTACACCGCATCGAGGTCTAGCTATTCTTGTACCGGTGTTTAAACATCTGTGCACTCTCTACCCCAATCTTGAACTTGATGTGTACTCTAGTTTTAAAATTTATGGGTGGGAACAAAGAGATGAGCCATATAAAGCTCTTTTTGAAGAGTGTAGGCAGCATCCGAATATAAACTATCATGGCACAGTTAGTAATGAAGAGGTACGAAAAGCATTAGGTAAGGCTCATATTTTTGCTTATCCCTCAATCTGGCCTGAGACTTCTTGTATCAGTCTAATAGAAGCAATGAGTGCAAAATGTATATGCATACACCCAACACTTGCTGCATTACCTGAGACGTCGTCTAACCTTACCTTCATGTATCCATATAATGAAGATAAACGAGATCATGCACAAGCATTTTTTAACACACTTGCAACAACAATTGAAATTATTAGTAATAAAGAAAGACTTAAAACTGAGAGTCAACAACTTCAATTTATGAAAGTGTATGTAGATAGTGTATACAACTGGAAAGTAAGAAAAATGCAATGGGAAATGATTCTAAATAACATCTTAAACGAGAAAAATGTCAAAAGTAATTGATTTTCCAAAAAAGAACACACTTCCAAAATCTGTAGAAGATCTACAACAAAGTCTCAGAGACAATCAAGAGCAGACTATCGAAGCAGTCGTAGATAGTGTAGCTGTCTCTGTAGCATCTACTCTTTTCAAAATGGGGTTTCAACAAGTAAATCCATATGATATGGGACTTCTTATCGATGTTGTTAGGTCGATGGTAGCGAGATGCTACAACGTAAAGCATCCATTTCAAGAAATGGCTGATAATACTGTTGTATTTACGAATGAGAAGGGTGAGCTTGTAACTGCTAATGGAACTGTAATTACAGCTGAGCCAAAAAATGAAGATAGTTGATTTTAGTCAGGTAGTAATATCTAATATCATGGCAATGTATGTTTATGATAACAGTATCGAGTTAAAAGAAGATATGTTTCGCCACATGGTATTAAACACACTTCGTAGATTGAATGTGATGTTTAAAGATAAAGGTGAAATGGTAATAGCGTGTGATTCAAGAACATACTGGAGAAGAATGTTCTTTAAGAATTATAAATCACAACGTAGTGAAGACCGTAGAAATTCACCATATGATTGGGATCTCATATACAAATATATGGATATGATTATTGCTGAACTTAAAGAAAATTTTCCGTATAGAGTAGTACAAGTAGATAAAGCAGAAGCAGATGATGTTATCGCTGTTATTACAAAACGTTATGGTGAAGTATTAAATATTGGTGAACCAATTATCATCATTTCTGGTGATAAAGATTTTCAACAACTACAAAAGTATGGTAATGTAGAGCAGTATAATCCACGTGATAATAAATACATAAAGACTGCTAACCCTACATTATTTCTTAAAGAACATATAATACGTGGTGATAGTGGTGATGGTGTGCCAAATATTTTATCAGATGATGATACATTTGTTAAAGGTGTGCGACAGAAGAAGATATATACATCAAAACTTAACACATGGTTAACACAGAAGCCGGAACATTTTTGTGATGAAAAGATGCTAAAGAATTTTCAACGTAACTCAATAATGATAGATTTTGAATGTATACCAAAAGAAGTGAGTGATAATATAAATGAAGCTTTTGATAAACAGCAAGAACGTGTTAATAATCGTTCAAAATTATTTAATTACTTTATGCACTTTAGATTAAAGACATTACATGAAAGCATAGGCGACTTTTAATGAGAATTTCTGTATACGAATTGTTAGAGCAGGCAGATAAAATAGAAGATATTAATCAACGTGTAAATTTTATGGTGTCTAAATTTACACCTATTGAAATTAACTTGATTAAATTATCATATGATAATAGAATTGTATGGTTGCTACCACCAGGTAAGCCTCCATATAAACCATCGAATTTACCAGACCAACATAATAGACTGCGCCAAGAGTATAGAAAATTAAACAGATTCTTAGAAGGTTCACAACCATTAAAGCAGCATATACGTGAAAATCTATTTATACAGATACTTGAAACATTAGATGCAAAAGATGCAGAATTACTAATTTCAATAAAAGATAAGAAGTTACTATTTAAAAATCTATCACTTAAAGTGATGAAAAAAGCATTCCCAAACTACTTCAACTGAGAGAGGTTATGAGTAAGAGTACTAGACGCTATAATACGCGTCATGAAGAAGAATTGGTGTCCCGTCATGAATTAAATCGTCGAAAAATAGAAGATCGTAAAAGGTTAGACGAAGATGATCCGACCCTTTTCGGTTTTGAAGATGAATCAGACTATAAAGAGTATGAAAGATTTTTGAAATAATGCCTACTTACAACTTTCGTCATAAAACAACACAGGAGATTATAGAGAAACTACTCTCTTTAAAAGAAAGAAGTGAATTCCTTTCTAACAACCCTCAGTATGAGCAAGTTCATCTTTCAGGACCCGCATTGGGTGATCCTATTCGTTTGGGCTTTAAAAAAGTTGATGACACTTTTAGAGATATTCTAAAAGAAAGAAAACGTAAGAATCACCGCAGTACCATCAATGTTTAAACACGAGTTTCTCAAACCACTCGATGTTAAACGTATTGACACTCTTGAAGGACGTCGTTATAGTACACCAACTGGTAATGTTTACCCTTCGGTAACAACTGTTCTAAGCAGTTTAACTTCCAAAGAATTAGAAGAATGGAAGAAGCGCGTTGGTGACAGAGAAGCACGACGAATTGCTAATGTAGCAGCTTCAAGAGGAACATCTCTACATCATCTTGTAGAAAAATATATTCTGAATAAAGAAGTAAACCTTCATTCAGAAATGCCAACAATATCAATGTTATTTCGCACTCTTAAGAGTGCTCTTCAAAATATAAATACCGTGTATGGTCTTGAGTATGCCGTATTTTCTGATACACTTAAGACCGCAGGTACAATTGATCTTATTGCGAAATACAGTGGTCTTAACTCAATAATTGACTTCAAAACCGCGAGAAAATTAAAGAGTAAAGACCATATCTACAACTATTGCATACAGACAACTGCATATGCAATTATGGTAGAAGAAAACACAGGTTTACAGATTGATCAAATAGTTATCATTGTAGTAGGTGAAGAGCATCTGATACCTCAAATTTTTGTATATCCAAAAGAACAATTTCTTTTAGAGACACGAAAGATATTCGAGGAGTTTGCATGCGCCTTTCAATCAAAGGAGAAGATCCAGAACTAAAAGAAGAGCTTCGACATGCAATGAAGTGGTTTCTCAACCGTCTTCTTTCTCCAAAAATCATTAAAAATCTATCTATCTTTATAGATGTAAAACAGGGTCTTTATAAAGATTCAAGATATAAGGGGTCAATTGTTTGGCGTGATAGTAACCACCGACCACGTAGTTTCTATATCGATTTAGATAAAGATCTAACAAAAACAGTAAAAATCAACGTACTTGCACATGAGTGTGTGCATCTTAAACAATTTGTTGAAGGTTATCTCAAAGATCTTTATAAACCTGAAATAACAAAATGGTATGATTCTTACATTGATTCAGATAAACTCTCTTATCGAAAACACCCATGGGAAATTGAAGCACGCGCTGTAGCTTCAATTATCTCTAAAGAATACAGAAAATCATTAAAAGGTTTGCCCTAATTAAATAGTTAACATATAATGATTGTAAGATGTTAAATTAATTAGGAGATGTAGATGAATATAAAAACTGTCAAAGAATCTGATGTAACAGAATTTGAGATTTTTAGTTTTTGTATTGAAGCATCGTCGCTAGGGTTACCTGTCGGTAATTATCCCGGCGTGCTTGATACTACACTCGGTAATGGACAGCCCTTTATTTTTAACTACTTTACAAAAAATGGTACCGCGGTTTACTTTCAAGAGTGTGGTTGTATTCAACTTCACGTACTCAACGATTAAATGATTACAAACTATGGAGCTCGAACAAGAGCTCTTTACATGTGGGAAAAGAAATATTTTCTCCATGAAACTCGAGAGCTCAATGCTGGAGAACAGTATCAGGTTCTTATTGGTATATGGAATAGCTATGGTGGTCAGCACCGCCGGCCAGTTATTACAGTACAAAAATCAAAATATTCATATGCACTTGGTACAAAATTTATTGTTCTCCGTGAAGATGAGCGGGAAATCGTAACTGTTATTCATGAAATTTGCCACACTCTTCGCTATGGCTCTGCTACAAATCCTCATGGTGTTGGATTTGTAAAGATGTTCATCAAGCTTTTATCTGAATATGCAAGTGAATTCGCAGTTGATCCTTCGTTGTTTAATTATGATAAACTCTACAGTGAAATGAAAAAGGTGAAATTACTATGAAGCTCCCGCATACGATTGGACTTGAATCAACTTTTCTCCCCCCGATGCAATTTCATAAACTAAGTGAAGGTCGGGTATGTGATCTTTCTACTACCTATGCAAGTATTGCAGAAGAACTTCTTCTACTTAATAAAGTAGAAGTGTATGACTGCTCAGAAGATTGTGGTGCAATTGAAATTTCTTCCCCCATTCTTAAAACGTATGGGCAGGTAAAGAAATTTTATGATGGTGTCAACAAACTAGTTGTTGAAGATCTTCGGTGTGTCCCTACTTCACCTGTTTCAATGGGTGGTGGTCAGCATATTCATGTGGGTATCAGTGGATATACTAATGATGAAAAACGTATCCGCATTGCACTTCTTCGTGATATTATTAATCGTCCTTATCTGAATTGGGTTTTCAACGACCCCTATGATGAAGGTACTGCGGATTGGATGATGAAAGATTACAATATTAGGGGAATGTCTAAAAATCTTAAGAGGAAGATACCTCTTAATCCCACCTATTACCATGATTTTTCTAGTCCTAACAATCCCTCATATATGAGGGTCGTGCACTTAGTTTTGAATAATAATCTTATTAGCTACAATGAAATCCCTGATGCTTACTTGTCGAGATTTGAAACTTGTAACTTTAGTAGGAAAGATAAAGCACTCTCCTACAGAAATAATACTGTAGAATTCCGCTTCTTCGATATGGTTAATAGCTGGGAAGAACAATGTCTTCATATCAACTTTGTGTTTAAGTATCTTGATTACATTAAGAAAAACATTAAAAGAGATTACGTATCGGTAGTTGATCTCTATGCTCGAAATAAATTTCGAGAAACTGGGGTCAAGAATACCTGGATGAAGTTTAGTGAATTTATCGAAGAAATTGGTATGGATCCGAAGCCCTTTAAAGAGCTTTATTACAACAATCTCAAGCAGCGTTTCAGTATCAACAACCTTAAATAAATTTTATTTAAAGTAAGAAAACATATAGTACATTGTTTGTTACACATAAATTATGAGAGGTAATTGAAATGTCACATCAACTTGAAATGGTAAACGGTCAAGCATCAATGGTTTATGCCGGTGAAGTTCCGTGGCACGGCCTTGGTAAACTTATTCCTCCTGATCTTTCACCTGAACAGGTTCTCAAGACGGCTGGTCTTGATTGGTCAGTTAAAAAGGAACCGATGTATCGAGCAAATGGTGATATGATTGAAAATCGTAAACTACTTGTTCGTGAATCAGATAATAAAATTTTCGATATCGTTTCTGATTCTTGGTGTCCGCTACAAAATATCGACGCCTTCAAATTTTTTGATGAATTTGTTGAGCAGGGTGATATGGAAATGCACACTGCTGGTGCCTTGAAGGGTGGTTCTGTTGTATGGGCTCTCGCAAAAGTGAAAGAAAGCTTTACTCTTTTTAAGGATGATCATGTTGAAAGTTATCTTCTTTTTACAAACCCACATCGTTATTCCTCTTCTATCGATGTTCGATTCACTCCTACCCGTGTTGTTTGTAACAACACACTTACTGCTGCACTAGAAGAAAAAACCTCGATGAAATTTACTCAATCTCATCGAGTAGCTTTTGATAGCAATCTTGTCAAACAAGTTCTTGCGTTATCGAGTGTCAATATGCGAGATTATGAAGAGAAAGCTAATATTCTTGCAAGTAAAGTTGTAAAGCTTGACGATGTTAAGCAGTATCTCAACACACTGTTTCCTAACAGTAGTCAAGATGAAGAAAAACGTAAACAACTTTCTCGCAATGCTATCCAGGTGCTTGATCTTATTGACAAACAACCCGGTGCACAGTATGGTGAAGGTACATGGTGGCCTATTTTTAACGCAGTTACTTACTTCACCGATCATGTTCAAGGCCGTGATAATGAACGCCGGGTCGCATCGATGTGGTATGGTGCTAATAAACAACTCAAGCAGCAAGCAATGAAACTTGCTCTTGCCGCATAAGGAGGTATAGATGTTTTTATTCGTTGTAGGTGTTATTTCACTTCTTTTACTTATCTTTTTTGCTGTAACTCAAATTATCTTTCCTTTATGGTTAGGAACCCCCTTCTTTCCATTATTTAGGAAAGATGTGGCTAGTAAATCTGCAAGTGGTGTATACACTTGGGTGGAGTATGACGCAGAACATCGTCCTGTTTCCTTAGGTCCTGATAACATCGAGAGCGTTTGGCAAGTCGGAATCCAAGAACTACCGAAGAAATCCTAATAAATACAGGATGCAGATATCTGAATACGAAATTACACCTAAAAAAGAGAGCGAGATAACCAAACTCGCTCTCACCTACGTTGATGAGTATGTAAAGTTTCTTACTGAAAAATTTCCATACATACCCAACAAAAAACTTAAACCAAAGTTAAAATATAGCTTCACACCTATCAAAACTAGTTTAAAATCACATACAGGTATTGAAAACAATGGTGAGATATATATCTTCTTAGATCTCTCTTTGTTTCCAACACGTACTAAACTAGCGCATGTCGAGTATGCTTCAATTGCCTCTGATTCAGTTATAGGTACATTGAATTTTGTATCGTGGAAGAAATCATTGGCAGCGCTAGTTGCACATGAAGTAGCTCATGCTTACCAAATGTTTCTTGTGTATAATGTAAAGAACAATGATAGAAAACTTGAAAAACTATATGAAGATGCACTAAAATGGTCAAAGCAAAGAAGTGCAACACCTAACACCATATTTAGATCTCATGGTCTTTTGTGGAAATTCTTCTACAGTGAGCTAAGAAAATACAAAGTAAATAATTGGTAACTTTATTTCTTTATTGTTTTTATATATAATTTAACTGTGGTTGCGGAGATATAATACGTGTATACATACTTTCTAATCGTTTTTATTACAACATTCTATGGTACAGAAATGATTGTAAAGAGTACGTATGAGTATGAGAACGTTGAACTTTACACGGTAGAGTGATCATGGAGATGTTTGTACTGTTTATGATCTTGCTCATGCTGGTATGTGGGCTGCTAGCATCTCGACATGAGAAGTACGTGTGGAACAACGGCATTTGTCGTGAGAACGGACTTCGGTGGAAGTACTTTGACACTGATTCGCAGGGTGGGTGTGGATATCGTGCAGGTGACGTCTACTGCTGGCAAACTTACGGTCATGATCTGTAGGTTTACTTTTTTCCAACGCAACAACAGTGTGAAACATCAATGAAACGTGTAAGTAATGCAGTGCATAAAGAGCGTGCAAAAGTAGAAGTTGTATGCCTAGAACAACGTAAACAAGGTTATCATACTATAAAACAAGAACAATGAAAACATATAAAGAATTTATCGCTGAATCAAAGAATTCAGATATTCATACATCACTCAAAAAGATGGGTATGAAAGATGTTACGTGGGATGAAACAAAAAATTTAGAACGTAAATATGAAGCTAATCACAATGTAAAAGACGTGCACAATACTTTGATAAAACATGGGTATAAAATGCATACCCATACAATGTCAGGACATCCGATGGAACCACATCTTTCGTACGAAGGTAAAGCAGCCCCACATGCACAGAATACAGTTAATCTACATCATAAAGATGGTAAAGTAAAACACATATCATTTAATTTTAGAGGTGATAACAGTTAAGAATTGAGAGCTAGATTCTGGACACATCAGAGCACTGAGGTCATGTGTTATACTCATAAGAGCGAGATTAGAGGCTTCTGCGCAGTTCTCAGTAGTATTGTTGTATGAAGTGAAGTAAAAGTTATGTTGGACGGTGGTTCGATTCCGCCCAGTTCCACCAAAAGTATACTAGACACCTTGGTCGATTGATACCTAATACGTAGTAGTTATCTAAGAAGTATACTTCTGATGGGGCTGACAGGTTTCGACAACGTAACGAGTAACAGAATGGACAACACGTCAGGCGATCGACGTAAATGAAGCAAATCCATAAACGCAAATGAAAACGTTTATTTGAAGGCAGCTTAAGCCTTCAGGGCCTATAGAGCTAGGCTTGCAACAGAAGCGACATATGGGCGCAGCTCTTATTTTCTTGGAGGATATATGATAAGATTGTTATTAGTAATTTTAATACTTCTCATACCTTTGCATGTTAGTAACATAAGTGTATCAAAAATAGTACCTCTGAAGGTAGAGAAAACTATTGATCAAAGAGAGTATAATTGTCTTGCCCAGAATATTTACTACGAAACACGTGGTGAAGGTTATGATGGTATGGTAGCAGTTGCGATGGTTACAATGAACCGTGTACAGCATAAGTCGTTTCCAAAAACAGTATGCGACGTTGTACATCAAAGAAATGATATTGCGTGTCAGTTTTCCTGGGTTTGCAATGAATCTTTACCAACACCAAAAGGTACATCTTGGGATCTAAGTAAAGATATTGCCTACGTCATACTTCACATGTATGAAGATCTAGAAGATATTACTCAAGGTGCATTATTCTTTCATGCGGAACATGTTGCACCTTATTGGAGTAAGAAGTTTGAAATGACAAAACAAATAGGTAAGCATCTTTTTTATAGGATTTAGTATGAAACATAGAAGTGTGAGTATTCCTACAATGATTACTTCTAAAGAATTTGTGAAGATAATCGATGAAATTGCACAGAAAGAAGGTTTAACTCTTTTATCTGCTGTCTCTCATTTCTGTGAGAGAAATAATGTTGAAGTGGAGACTGCAGCAAGTCTCATTAAATCATCTTCAAAGTTTAAAAAACGTATGACTGAAGAAGCCCGAACACTTAACCTACTTAAGAAATGAATCCTTACGAAGTATATGTGTGTTACCTTGCACTGTGTAGTCATTTTAAGACAGAAAAGTATGATTACTTTCAGTACAATGGTAAAGTAAAATCATCTGTTAATTCGTTTGAAACACGTAAAGATAAGTATCAGTTCTATAAGATTTCAAAACAACGTGATCCAATGAAATACATTCTTGCGAATATTATAGATGCTCGTAAGTTTTGGGTTGGTGATTTTACAAATGATGTGTATGAAAGATGGGATAGCAGACGTGTAGGTATTGAGTACTACTTCATGAATGAGGTTAATAGTCTAGATTCAATTAGTGGTTCAATTAAAGTTCTCGATGGTAGATCTAAGTTATACAATATGCTTAGACAAAAGAAGGTAAGTATTGAAACAGTTGTTATTCTTAACAAGATGTTCAATTTCTTTCCACATTGGAAGCAAATGGATGAAGTCATATACCCGAAATCTGAACAACTAATACTAGAAAAGTATACACCGTTTGTATCTTTCAACAGAGATAAGATTAAAAAAATTCTTGAAACAAAATTAATTACTTGATTGTATTGGTGTATTAACATATAATAAATACATGTATATTATGATAATGTGATATACAACAAAATATAACAAATACGATAAAATACAAGGAAATACTATGACACAATCATTTTCAGATCTTAAAAAAAATTCTTCTTCACAATTCGAGAAAATTAATCAAGCTCTCGAGAAGTTAAACAAACCCGCTTATGAAGAAGATAAATCATATTGGCGAGCCGCAGTTGATAAAGCAGGTAATGGCTCAGCAATTATCAGATTCCTTCCAGCACCACCTAATGAAGATGAACCATTTGTAAGATATTGGTCTCACGGCTTCAAAGGACCGTCAGGTATGTGGTATATGGAAAATTCTTTGACTACTCTTGGTCAAGCAGATCCACTTTCTGAGTATAATACAGAACTTTGGAATACCGGTACAGAAGCTAATAAAAAGATTGCAAGTGCACAGAAACGCAATCTTAACTTCGTATCAAACATCTACGTTGTTAAAGATCCAGTAAATCCTGATAATGAAGGTAAAACCTTCAAGTTCAGATATGGTAAAAAGATTTTTGATATGCTTAACGCGGCAATGCACCCGGAGCAAGATGAACTAGATGTCGATCCAAAGAAGCCTATCAATCCTTTTGATTTCTGGGAAGGTGCTAACTTCAAACTTATTATCAGAAAAGTAGATGGTTTTACCAATTATGATAAATCAAGTTTCATGGACCCCTCTCCTCTACTCAAAGACGATAAAGCACTTGAAGCACTTTGGAAGTCATTACCTTCATTGAAAGCGGTTGTAGCTCCAGATCAATTCAAATCTTACGATGAATTGAAGCGTAGACTTTATGTTGTTCTTGGTCTAGATAAAACAGCTGGTAGCCAACTACCACGTGAAGAAAAACCAGAAGAACCAAAACGTGAACGTTCAAAAAGTGAGCCCGCACAAGATTTTAGTGGGTCCGCTGAAGATATAGACCTCTTTCAAAGATTAGCAGAAAGTTAAAATAAAATAGGTGCATTATGCACCTATTTTCCTGTATAAAAGGTTTGCCCTAATTAAATAGTTAACATATAATGTTTGTAAGGTAGTTAATTTTAATTAGGAGATGGTGGTGAAAAACATTATAGAGTTGATTATCTTGTTACCCTTCGTTATCGTCGCTTTTATCGTGATTGGTGGGGCTATATTTGTTGGTTGGGTGATCGGTGTTCCTATCACTATTAGCCGGGGTGGTAAGGAAGCCAAATATATTTGGTTTAAGAAAATCTAATGCTAACACTCACAATCATCCGTGGTTTACCAGGGTCAGGTAAATCTACAGTAGCAAGAGCGTTAAAAGCGGATCTAAACTGTCCGCCGATCCACACTCTACACTATGAAACAGATATGTATTTCACTACACCTAGTGGTGAATACATATTTGAAGGTATGAAAATTGGTGAGGCACACGAATGGTGTCAAGAGATGGTGAGAAATGCAATTGCAAATGGTTATAATTGCATCGTATCAAACACCTTCACCCGTGTCAAAGAGTTTCAGTATTATCTTGATCTCGCCAAAGAATTCAATTGTAAGTTACAAGTAATTGAATGTAAAGGTACTTTCGGTAGTATTCACGGTGTGCCTGAAAATGTCTTGAATAACATGAAAACCCGCTGGGAAGAGTTTAGCTTGCCGAGTTAATCGGTATGGTCATATAATAGAGTTCTCTATCTAAGGAGCCTCTATTTGCCACGGGTGATGGTATTGATGTAGTACTTGTAGATGTCTGTGTAGCACGTACTTGCTGTGTTGGTGCTACTGATGGTGCATTTGTTTGTATTACAACCGGTGCACTGTCTTTTCTTTCTTGTTCACGCCAACTTGTTGTAGCAGAAGCAACCATATTACCTGTGTTATTATTTGATGGTTGCAAAGATGGTTGTTCTTGTGACTTAGCTCCTAGTTTTGCATACTCAGAACTAGATGTCCCAAAACCATCTTGACGTGTAATACCTCTACTTAAATCTTTAGCACCTCCTACACCTACTAGATGACTTGCGGCCAGTGATGCAGCAATTTCAGATGGAGTTGAATCCTTACTAATAACACCTCTTTTCATTAACTGCTTCATATTAAGGTTGGTAAACTTCTTCATTGTTTCTTCTTGAAGCTGCGGACTATGTAGAAAAGCTTGTTTACCCCCTTCAATAGTCCAATTTGAAGGATTATCAAGAGCTTTATTACCTATTTTTGAAGCTCCTTTTTTAATCAGACCAGCGTCTTCTAGTGCAGCTGCACCAAATTGGTATTTACCAATATAACCAAATTTGTTTATAGCATCATATTTACCATTACTCTCTCTTTTACCTAATGCAGATGCGTATGCATCATAGTTAAATTCTGTATTAGTTGAAGGTTCAGATATAGATAAACCGTTTTTTGTTGCAACGCTACTTGAAGTATTTGTAGATGTAGTTCCTGTAGGTAAATGTTTACCTTTTGTTATATCATCATCTACACGTTTTCCATGCTCTTCAAGTGCTTTATAATACTTCTCATTCCATTTAAGTTGATCTGTCTTTGAACGTGGATTAGCAGCTGGGTTACTCCTACGATATTCAGCCTCAAATTTTTGATCTTGATCATTCTTATAGGCTTCTGCACGTTTTTGTTCTGGTGTTTTTGCTGAGAACTTATTAACAACACTTTCTACAAGTGTGATTACGCTTCCGATAGCCTCACCCAGTCTGAATACAAAACCATAAAAGGGTGTTAATGCTTCATATACCCAGTCAAAAGCTTTTTTGACTGTTTTCATCGTACTTACAACAGCACCTACAATGTTTTCAAGTTTTTGAAGTGCAGGAAACACATCTTTCAGACCTTCCCAGAACCCTTTGAGTGCAGATTTAATTAAATCTGTATATTCTTTAGGTAACAATGTAGCTACAAGTGTACCAGCCACTAGTGCGGATGCACCGAGGCCTATGATTACTTTTATTGCACCGGTAATGAGATTTGTGATGATACTTCTAATAAATTCCATCGAATTAGTTTTAAAGTCTCCCCACCTACCACCCAACCTATCTCTTACTGAAAGCCCTCTTTCAGAATCAGGGCCTTTAAACAATGATGCTTCTTCTTTCGAATTTTTTTGACCTTCTTTAAAATCACTCGCTTTTGCATCGATACCCATTTTACGCGCTACTTCAGATACATTCTTATCAATGTTCATGAATAGAGGTGTCCATGTCTTAAACGTTTCAACAACTGAATTAAAACGCTCTTCAATGCTTTTCATCCAAGTGTTAGTATTTTGTGGTGATGCTGTCTGATCGTCTTGTTTTCTTTCTAGTTTTTTTGCTTCTTTTTTAAATGTAGATACAAGTCCTTCAATTAGACCTTCAAGAGCGCTTATTTGTAATTCGTACTTTAGTTTATCACTTACAACAGGTTTTTGAGGTTCTGTTGTATTCTGAAGCCCTAGCTGTTTTCGTATTTCGGGATCTTTTAAGGCATCAGCTGCCTTCATACCACGACTTACTTTTGATGGTACGGTACTTGCAGCTGAACCAAGTACAGTCGAAGCTCGACGGTCAGTTATTCCCTGTTTATTGAGATTTTCAATAGCCTGTCTAATAGCTTCATTTGAATTACTATCTATCATTTGCTTTTTCAGTTTCTCTTTCTAAATAATCTCTAAGCATCTCAATGTATATGTCGCGTTCAAATACAATGAGATTTTCTATTTCTGTGATCGAATATTTATGATGCTGAGACAAACTGAAAATTACTGTGTAGTAATTTACAAGTGAGTTATGACTCAGCCCAACGTAAAAAAATCTTTTAGTTTATCAAGTTTGATTTTCTTCTTCTTATTATTTGAATCTGTATAATCAAGTTCATGATATAGTTTCGGCTGGTTATCGATGAATTTTTGAATGAAGTTAAATGTGTTAACATCAAGTGAGTCAACAAAAGCTACTACTTCTTCTAAACTACACTGCGAAAAATCATACTCCTTTTCACCCTCATACAGTTTATCAAGACAGTTATAAAGAATCTTATAAACTCTCTCTGTATCTGTTTCTTTCTCAATAAAACTATCTACTACTTTAAGATTAGCATATTTTAATTTGAGTGTAT